>Ga0214543_1000316_pt1 | contig 76569 bp, 39 predicted proteins | sample CNSS2metaG_FD_160094 | JGI IMG/M metagenome (GOLD analysis project Ga0214543, IMG submission 160094) | Root nodule microbial communities from cowpea collected in UCLA plant growth center, Los Angeles, California, USA - CNSS2 | ecosystem: Host-associated > Plants > Roots > Nodule | place: USA... | reverse complement strand
ATAAAAATTTTCGTAAAAAAAAAAAAAAAAACTGTATTAACGAAAAGTTTCTTCTTACTTGGTGTTGGGTCTGGTTGAACTTGGAAGATCTGATGGCTTGGCGTTGAGTAACGTTTGGTGTTGCATGTGAGAAGGCAACGATGATGCAAAATGTGAGGATTATAGTCCAAATAAGAACATTCATTATTTTGTTTTGTGCTTTCAAGAGAAAGAGGGGGCTAGGAGGTAGAAGGAAATTAGTTGCTCTTTTCAATTAAATGAACAACACGTGAGTGGTGTTTATTATTTTTTAACAATGGATGTCATGTCAATGTGTGGTGAGTATCTCACTTTTGGTCATGATAGACACAATTTTTCTGATAAAAATTACAAACTTTTTCATCACAATTTTTAGTAAAGTTATTACAAATTTTCTTATATAATTGTTTTTAATAAAAAAAAATGCATGAAATGCAGATCTTAAAAATATTCTTGAATCATCAGTATAGTTTTTCGCATGAAATGTAAAACCTTTGCTTTTCTCAAAGATCATGACTCATTTTTTAATCGTTCCATCTAATTTTTCTGTTTCTTAACGTTGTCGAAAACGAATTTTGAATACTTGTCCATAAATATTCACACTTTATGATATGAAAAGGAAATTCTGAATGAACTTTTAAATTTGACCATATAAGTGCTCGAAATATTATTTCATCTATTAGAAAATTTGGTGAGACAATATTTAAAAAATTAGTAGTTGGTGACCTTAAGAAGTTAGTTTTGAATCATTCACTGTTAATAGACTTCTTTAGCATTAACATAAACAAACTATAATACATCATTCATTCTCTTTTGCCGGCTAGCTAGAACGTAGTGTTTATTTATTTATTTATTTAATAAGTAGAGATAAAAGGAAGAGTCTTTTTCTTTCTTCACCTCCGTAGTTTCTTTATATATTTTAAAATGTTACAAATATAAATTTTACATTTTCATCATTTAAAATGTATTTTTCGTTTTTTATTTTAGAATATACATTTTAAAGTATATATATATTTTATTTCAGAATACATAACTTCCAATACAAGAATTATATTTCAAATTTTACAATCCAAAATTTAAATGTATATTAAACTATGTTTTTTTATTTACATTTATATTAAACTATGTTTTTTATTTTATATTCTAGAATGTATAATTTTGATATAAAAAAGTTTTTTCAAATTATACATTCCAAAGTGTAAAAATTTATGAAATACATATTGAAACTATGAAGACGCACGAATAAGCTGTCCTGTGAGTTTTATAAGAGAGTCTCGGAAAAGTTTTGCTCAAACAGTCAAATTGGGCCACTATGTTGGACATTGGATGGGCCAGCCCGAAAACATGACATCCGAAGTGTAGTTAGTGAGGCCCTTTTCGAAAAAAAAAATCAAAATCCCAGGATGAATTATTATTACTTGGATGAAACTTAATAAAGAAAGTTTGTGATTTGAATAATTTTCATTATATTTTTTACATAAGCGTGGGGCCCAGAAGAGAATGATAGAACCAATGCGAAACGTGACAGTAATACTGCACATGGCGAGAACATCCTTCGATGCTTCCCATTCCCATTCCTTGTCTCTTCTCCTTCATTTCACAACAATTCTTATCGCTTTCTCATCAAATCGCACATGGAATTTTCCTATATGGTAATTTTTTTTTTCTAGTTTTTTCATATATATCACAAATTTTTCCTTCCTTAAATTTTCATTCTCCCGTCGTAACTTAAAATAAAAAAGGTGTATACAGTGAAGATTATTTTTATAGTAACTACTGGAAAATTGTATATGAAATTTAATTAATTTGGGAGCTTCACTCAAAAAATTTAACAAAGAAAACCTACTGAAATTTTGTATACACCGACTGGGTTGTTTTCCGTTTTATTCTTTAGGGTATTTTAAGCGCTTTCACATGGCTCTTGAAAACTAAAACCTTCTGAAAATTTTAATCTCTAAACTTATTCTCTTGTTAATATTATTTTCAAATCTATGTTAAGTCACGTGTATCAAATTTTAAATCAATATACCAAAATGGTCTTGTGCACAATATTTTCTTAGTTGAATTCAGTTACATGATATCTTAGATTTTTTCAACAAAATTATAGATGTAAGTGATGGATAACACATTAGTCTCTCTGTTTTTTTCTGAATAAAAAAGAGTAAACGGAAAGTGTTAGTGAAGAATTGTGGTTTGGTGATGTGCTAACAGTGCGAGGGTGGAGAAAGAGGAGCATGGTGTGGTGGGTTTTACTGTGAGGTGAGAATTGAGAAAGGTTGGTGTCAAATTGTGAAGCCACATGTCTGCACAAGGGCTTTTCTACAACATGCTTCTTCTTCAACGAGGTTCTTACTCTGCAACTCAAATGGGGTTGTAGATTTCACACACACAACAACTCTCAAATTTCGTGGACATTGGAGATGTTGGATGTGATGTCTTTGAGTTATCCGTTCCAAACATTATTACTAGGTTGTGTAACTGCTCCTACTCGCAGATACTTTTGCAGGACAAGGTGGTGCCATGTTCAAGCCACACCCCCCTCTTCAGTTATTTTGAATGCAGATGAAAGTGGGAAATTTTCTGAGAAGATTCATGCCACAAACCTTGCTTCAGGAAAGGGTGTTCCTTTCGCCACTCAGGGAAGTACTGTGGGTATAATTGGAGGGGTGTCTGTGGATGCCACTCTCAAATTTTTGAGAAAACTTGTGGAGTTGAGTTCAGAAGATGGAGGAAATTCTATTCCTTTTGTTCTGTGTTCTGATCCTCTCTTTAGTAAGGAGCTTCTGTCCTTCGAAAGGAGTTATTTTGTTTCTAGCACAAGTAGAGCGGAAAATTTGAAGCTGGATTCTTCTCCGATTGTGGAGAGTCTCAGAAACAAGAGGGTTTTTCTTGAGAATTCTGGGGCCAGTTGCATAGTCATTCCTTGTAATGTGTCACATTCTTGGTATGAACAAGTGTGTGAGGGATGTTCTGTTCCTGTTCTTCACATGGCCGAGTGTGTTGCCAAGGAGCTCAAGGAAGCTAAGCTAAAGCCTCTTGAAGCTGGTAGTCCTTTGCGGATTGGAGTACTAGCAACAAATGCAACTCTGGCAGCAGGTTTTTATAAAGAGAAGCTTCAAAATGAAGTAATTTCCCTTTGCTGTTTTCAATAACCTGATATCTTAACTATCAAGCAAATCTTATTACTGCACATTAGGCTTAGAGAAATTAATAAATCAGGTCAATGTAGTTGCTCTCAGGAATGTCCATTACAGTGTTGCTTTTCATAGTATAACTAACTTTCAGCACGCACTATATGATTCAGACCTGGAACAAATTCTTTCTAAATTTGTTGTTTTCTTCCTGTGAGTTTATGAGTATTGAACAACTGCAGAAGTTTTGATGGAGCTTCTACAGATTTCAGCATATAAAATTTCATAACTATAATGTAACATGTGAAGGCCGAAGACATTCATTGTTACTTGAAACAGATTATAGGAACCTAGCAGTTACCATTTATAATGGAAAATGTGACAGATTACAGGCCTTTTGGAATTGGGAGTTAGGAGCTTTCTTTCAATAGTCTGAGCCAGTTTCTATTAGGGGCATTTCACTTTGTGAAATGTGAGATGCCTGATTTAATGTTTTAGCACTTCCTGACCTCTCAATTTCATATCCATGTCCTTTTCTTTTTCTTTGTCAAGCCATATATCTATGAACATTGCTTGCAGCTTTGTTTCTGTTCAATAGGACTGTGTTTGCAATGAGTAGATAGTTTGTTTTGTATTGTTTACTTGTTTCTTAATTTCAAGCACTGTGACATGACAGTGTTTCTTCTCGATCATTAAATTTCTACATCTTTTAGACCCAGTTTTCTTAGTCAACCCATTATCTATTTCCTGTGTCAAAACCTACTTCTAGATCATTAAAAATGAATCAGTGGTTTAGTATTGGTTTGATATTATGTCAGTTGGAAGACAAAAACCTAAGAAGGGGGAATTCTTATCCCATATTTCCTTTGTAATAGAGTACAAGATCTTAATGTTTTCTTTCTAATGCAGATTATGTACTGTCAGAAGCTTTTGCTTTATTACAATACAACATATACTTCATACATGTACATATGCACATTTTCATATATTTGTAGCTCTCTTCTGGTTTAGCAACATATATGAAGAATAATCTGTGTGTGCATGCAAAGTATAGTTAGATCTCATGATTGATATTATGAACATTGAAAGAATTCTACCTGGCTACGTCTTTATTCTGCTGCAGCTCTACTAGACTATTATTTCAGTGCACAGCAGGGTTACCAATTGCAACTTTTTGTTGGTTTTTGGAATTTTTTTCATTTTCCTATTTATGAACAAGGAGTTGATTGTCAAGAATGTACTTACATATAATGCACTACTAGTTGTTTTTTTCACTCTTTCTGCAAATGTTGAATTGGGATGACACTTGACAAGCCATAGAGATTTGTATATTTGTTAACTTCATTTTCTTATATTCAGGGTTTTGAGGTTGTACTGCCTGATAGAGCAACAATGGAGCATACAGTGATACCTGCAATTGAAGCTTTGAACAGAAAGGACATGGAAGGGGCATGCAATCTATTGAGAATTGCACTTCAAGTTCTTTTGGTGAGAGCAGCAAATTCTGTTATTCTTGCTTCTGATGATATGCGGGACCTCTTGCCCCCAGATGATCCTCTTCTCAGAAAATGTGTTGACCCAATGGACGCATTAGCCAGGTCAACTATGAAATGGGTAAAATCCTCTGAGCATAATTTATGAATAACAAAGGAAAGCAACTACTGTATTTCATTGTGTATCAATATTCTTCTGATTTCATTGATATCGTTCATTTCATTAATGCAAACTCTTGTACTCAATAATACTGTAATCATGCTGAAGATTTATGTGGATTTTCAGAGCATGTATTGCTTTATATTCATGTGCAGATCAGTGTTATTTGAGCTTTCAAAACTTTTTTTTTTCTTATTAATTTTGTTCAAAAGGAGGAGACAAACATTAATACTATGGGTTTTACAACAACTCAGGTATTGTTAAACTGTTATGTGTGTGTGTGTGTGTGTTTTTCTATCTTATCTATAATTTGGTAACAAAGCCAGAAAGTAAAAGACCCAACATAGACACGTGTTTAACCAAAACTATGACAATACAAGTTATTAAGCCTAGTAATATAAAACCTGTAAAAGCTCCTCTTGTTTTTTTGTTTTTTGTTTTTAATGAATGAATAGAAGAAGAGTTTTGTTTTCACTCAAATAGATCGTTACTGGTGATGCCTATGGCTAGACGTAGAGTTAGAAAGAAAATGATACTATTCATAATTCTTAATATTACTTGATAGACATCACCTTGTGCGACGGAATGAAGTATAAAAAAATAGTGAAAGTGTAGAAATTTTGAAATTACGTTATTCATGTTTCAACAACATTCTTAACTCATTTTTATGAAAACTAAAATTTTCGAAATTGATACTTTATTACTAGTTGAATATCATGAAAATTAAAATACTAGAATAACAAATAATCATAAAGTTTTCTATTTTACTAATTTTTACTTTAAATATATGAGTGAAAATTAACTAAAGATCAGATGGAAATGAAGAAAAAAAAATAATGTCATTGAGAAATTTTTAAAAAGAAAAAATGTCTTCTCTAAATTACTAGTTGTAATGCTGAAAAAGTCTTCGCTGAGGAACACACTGTATCAACGTCTTTTGAATATTTTATAAGCTGGGTAATGGTCCAACAGTGCAAAAATGAATATGCACTGCTTACGATTTCAATTTCTTTGAAATCTTCTCCTATTTTTTTGGCTAATATTTTTTTCGTTACTCCAAGGTAAACAAGGGCCATCGACATAAATGTTCTACAACAGTATCATAAATTTGGTAGGTTCAAAAGTTCTATATATTCTAATACCTGATGCAATACTCTGCAAAAAAAAAAGAGGCAAAAAATTTAAACCCAACAATATTCCTCAAAATCAGACTCGATGGGACTGGTTCCTTAGTTTTAACCCATTGATAAAAATTGCTTAGTTTTTTATATAGTGATCTACTTGTCCAGCCAGTTTCTCAGCGGGGTAAATCTGAAATCCAATCAGCATAAATGCGATTGATCTTTTTTAGTTCGTTTTTCTTGAATACGAACTTCACAGCATATGGTTGATTCTTATGGGAAGGGCTAGCTACCCCAGTGCTAGTTGAGGCATCTGCAGTAGCAATATCAGTATCATCAGTTTGCATTGTCCTACTTTCTGCATAAGAAGGGTACCTATCACTTAGAGCAGCTGCAGAAGTTCTCATTCTCTTGTATTCTGCAGAAGAGGAGCGATCAAATTGTCCTACTTCTGCATCACAAAAACAGGGGTCAAAATTTATTAACATGTTCTATTGAATCACAATGCCATGCAAATATTGTAGAATATAGCGTCAAATCAAACCCATCATCAGTTTTGTTCATCAAAATGACAAAAAAACAAATGTATCTGTCTCAATTCTTTCAAAACAGAATTTGTTTTTCGTTCGACCAAATTATTTTTCTTCCCACAGATCCACTCATACCTGACGAAATTTGCTGGCTTCGCGAGCAAAACTTATTTCAGCTCTATTCAATGGATTGACTAAGGACTAGCGGTGTTCAAAATTAAATTAAACCGATTATCATCAAATTGATTCAAATATACTTATATTAATATGTAACAATAAGTACTAATATTTTAAAGTTTCAGTAATGATAGTGTGGGATTTCATGTATGATGAACATTTTGGTTATATTGAACAATGAATTGATGTTGTCCATAGAATATGATTTTTTTTTATTCCATGTGTCCTCCTCGTGGGAGGTCCTATTCAAGGTAACAACAATGAATTTAAACACTTTCTATATTGCATTTTTTTTTTCCTAAAAGATTTCTATTACAATTATTATCACGTATAAATGAGGAATTTCACTTTTACTATTTGGGATCATGTAAATGTCATTTGCAAAAGTTCTTCAATAATCAATATATTTCCTGTAGTACGAAATTAACAACAATGTTAACATGATAAACCATTTTTTTAATGTAACTCAAGTCAAAAACAACTTAGTTGGATTTATGTTTGATATAACATCAAAACCTAATCAAACTAAATTGTGTATGTTATTATGTTTACTTTAAATAACATCTCGTCACGAATTGAACCAATCTGATACTCAGCAGAAAAAAAAAATACTACATAATTAGATTCCATCACGTCCCGTAGGGTCAACACATTTTCAAATGATAGAAATTTTTATTTCAAAGTAAAAGATTAATAAAATAAATTTCAATTACGCATGTATCATGACGAGAGAATATGTATATGTATCGGTATCATAATTACATTATTCAATCAAATAATAAATTAACTACTTAAAAAAGAATACTACTAGCAGAGAGGTAGAGTACTGGAAATATGATTTTGAGGATGGTAAGAAGAAGATCTAGTACATATGAAACCTGCATTATTAATGGTGGAATCGTAAACGTCGCCATGGAATCGCAACGCGTGATAAACAATGAATAGATCTATCTACGTTATGTGATGATAGAATTAAGAGAAGAAAACCTGACTGAGATTTTAGATTTGGAATTTGAAAAGTTGATGGTTGTGGTGGTAGCGGTGGCGGCGTTGGTGTGGCTGAATGCAGGTAGCGACAGGTGCGTCCGTAGGGACAGTGTTTGTTTTGAAGGAACAATCTGCATAGTTTGGGTTGGCGTCGGAGCTCTGCAACGCTGTGCGCGAAATCGCATTTGCTTCCGTGACCGCACACGCCTCTCCTGAATCTCCTGCACAACTCAGTCTTCACCATCAAGTTACGATTATAGTTAACATTGTTGTGATGATTATTGTTACTGTAATTGTTTTCCGATTCTGTTGAGTTTCTGAAATGGTGTGTCTGTGCTCCCTGTGTCTCCATCTTCACTTCACGCCAAATGCACCGCTCTTCATCCAATCATCTAAAACGGTCAAACTCTCGCACTAATGAATGAAACAAAAGGAGTGAATACCAATAGTTGATTTTGCTTTATATATATATATATATATATATATATATATATATATATATATATATATATATATGCATGTATTTATATTGACCAGTTTTGACACTCAAATTTCTAACACGTAATTCGAGCCCAAATGAGATATTGACAAAAAAATTAGGAAAACAGTCTCACCACCACCCATGTTATGGGCTTTGGACTTCATTTTCAGTTTTGTATGCGAAATAAAAATAAACATTTTGTTATTTACACTCCCTCAATTGATTTAGACATTTCCCTTTTTCTAAATTTACTTAATTAACCTTTTTCCCTTTTCTAAAACCTATGATCAGTTTGAATACTTTAAATCCTAACCTAATTGAAGGAAAATAAATAAGTAAATGAATTCGTAAATTGAAAGCTTAAGTTATATCAAAATCTTTTAAATAAGTTACAAGTGTTCTGTATTATTTATTTAATTATTTTTTGTTGATAAAAAAGCCTCTGAATGAATTAGTAAACCTAAATTTAGATGTAAACTTTTTCTAGATTTTTAATTGCAAAAAATATAATCTCAATTTATTAAATTTCAAAACTGTTCAATCTAACGTTATTATTTAAATAAATTCTTTTAAAAAGTTGGAACTTGGAACTTACTATTTAATAAATGAATATTACGCTGCTTAAGTCACACTCTAGATATGTTATCATTCTCATGGGTGTGCATTGAATTGTAATTTTGAAGAATTAAAAAAGTTATCTATTCAATTAATACTTTAAAATGATATAAACAAATCATGTATTTGATTAGGACTATCATGAATTATTAAAGAAAACAGCAGAATAAGCCACAGTATTCAAATAAAACTTTTATAGCTTACAGATAGTTTTTTTTTTTAAAAAAAATTGTATACATTTTGATGAGTTGATTTTAAGATGAATTTCAAAATATTTATTAATTTTTAATAAAGTGTATAAATATGTATCCATCAAATCATCTCACCAACCCTTTATTAACTTCACATGCAATACTTGATAATTGTTCTCTTACAAAAAATATTTTATTGGATTTTTGTATTGAATTAATTATAAGAACTAATATAATATGGCACAAAATTGCAAATTAGAACCCTTATTATTCTAACTCAAGACCGAGAATATGGTAATGCATAAAAACTTATAATTGTTATGACAGATATACCAACAGAAACAGGAAAGTATGAGAAATTTGGTTATTAAAATTAAACCCAACTGGTTTGAAGAGATTGAAAAATCAAATTGATTTGACTTTTCTTTTTATCCAATCTTTTTTTTGTACTGACTTGTACTTTCAAATTTTACAATCATTAGCTGTTTCAAATATTTTAAAAAAATTTAGATACAAATACATCAAGATTCAAGTTTCATAAATTTGAATACGAAAAGTCTCCATATTTGAATACAATTTTAGATAAATCTATGAATTTTGTCATAATCTTTAAAATTTCAATGGATCAACATGGGTCAGATTGCTAAGGTGTTTTCCTGGAAATGGTTTTTCCTTACCCAATTCGATGGCCTCAATAACTTTTAAAGAACAAACCCAAATGCCAAGAGCGTGAGCTAAAGGGTGACAAATCCACTAACAGAAACAGAAAAGTATGAGAAAACAAAGTTGTTTTAGTTTACCTTTGTCTTTGCTATGGAAAACTAATAGTAAAAATAAACAAGCTATGGACCACAGGAAGTAAAACAGTAATGAAGCATTCCCATTGGTAAATTACAGCATAGTTGGCAAGAATGTCTCTTTTCAAAATTTCAACCTATTGAAGCTTCTTTATTCCTGGAAATGATGGTAATATTGCAACAAGAGCGTCACCATATCCAACAGGATCTGTGAAAAAACAAAAATAAGAGTCACACACCACACAGAAATTAAATTAAATTGATTGGGAAAACCAAAAACTAACCTCCATCCTTCCGCAGTATCTTGATGACCTCTCCGGACACATCAGACTGCAAACATTGAGAGTCATGGCAATGGTAAGTACTCATCATATTACAGTCATTTGCCCTTTCTAAACATAAAAAAAATCATAAACATGAGAGTCACACAATGACTTGGAAGAGAGTCAAGACACAAACCTCAATTGGCACCTGACCACCCAGTTGTTCAATGTAACAAATCACTTGCCCCTCCTCAACCCTTTGTTTCTGTCAATTGGCACACTACTTCATGAGAACACCACGCCAAAACAAAATAATAATAAACCTATTTTTGTGATGTTGCCCTACCAGGAAACTGCTAGCCTTGTTTTCAAAATATTGCAATTGTGTTGTGATCATATGTTTAAATGTCAACACTCAATACAGATAGAGATAGGAAAATCATCAAAAAATAAATTTTACAAGTTGTATGTTTCTGTGTAGCCTCACATGGTGGATAACAAGATTTCCCCAATAAAAAGGAAAAGAGAAAAGCCATCAACAACTGTACCTCTTTACAAGATGGTGGAGAACGCTTCCCTTTTATTGTTCGTGATCTTCTAAAGAAACCCACCTGCTTACGGTTTTAGAGAACATTATGTAAGGTTTGTAAAATGTGAAGTACAAGTTTCAGATTCTTACCTTTGGAGACGGAATTATTACCAAGCCTTCATCAGCAGCTCTGTCAAGGAATTTCTGGATAGATCCTGGAGAAGATATTGGGTCGACCGGGTTTACAGGCTTTGAGATGGCCAATGAAGTTGTAGAAACTGATCCATTTGTTTTAGGGGTTTCTATGACATTATTTGCACTTACAGAAGCAGGAATAGGAGGAGGTAGAGTTTTATGTTTTTGAGTCAAATCCCTCACTATATGCAGGTGAAACCCAGCAAGCTGATACCATTTGGAATTTGGGCAGATGACAATGAAGAGAAGAAACAACAATAAGAAGCAAGTCAAAGATAATATATCTAATGCCATTATGAGAGAGAATTCGAATAATATTGTGCTAATGAAGACATCTAAATTCAACTTCATTGTACTTACTTTTAATTCTAACTCCCCAATTGAACTTGAGTCACATAATTTAGTGACTAGGAATTCCACCTGCAAAGAATGTCCATACATATAGAGATACACGACTTCAAATTTTCCATTCATGAATAATAAATGTAGAAAACAGACTTGTGCATTACAATGTGACAATCTCTTTTCAAGTGTCATAAAAGGCAAGTTTTTATAGCTGGGAAAACTTCAGAACTAAGATTAAAATGATTATTTAACACTTCCAAGTAAAGAAAATCACAGAAGTATCCACACAAATTTCTGTAATAAATGAAAGCTGGGGATGTAGGTCAAGCCTCGGGAGCTAGGATGCTAAACATCTGATAGGTTCATAAGCTTGGACACAAACTGTACTTTTATTTTGGCTTGTGCTTTGTCAGTTTAATCAGAAAGAGCTTAAGCTCCAGAGCTAATGTAGAGCCACATTTCAAGCTAAGCACTGGCCAATATTAGACTAAAATATACTGGTAACATATGCTATACAATATACCAGAGCACATAATGGTTTATCTACATAAAATGGTTTTATAAATATGGAACAGCTTACTCAAATATTGACTAACAAACAAAGAAGGTAATAGATGAAAGCAGCACAATAAAGTCATCATGAATTTGGATCTGTTTTATAGATTATTCGCCCTGAAAAATGAAAAAAGAAATAGATGAATAAACAATGGGATCTTCCAAGTACTAACCTCGTTAAAATTGGGAATAAGCGGACTTGTCAAATCTGAAGATTTAATCTCTTCAGAACCTTCTTCCGACCTTTTAATAACTGTGATGTAATCATTTAAGTATGTTATAGAAGCCAGACAATGGTACAAATATCAAGTTAATAGTATTTGCCATAGTGAGAAACTTCAAATCAATAGCTTTACAGCTTTTACACAATAAGTCAGAAATGTGAATCAGATTACAAAATGTACAATCGTAACATTAAAAAAATCCTATAAAAGATACAGTTATGAAAACTTTACAACAAAGAACAGTACAAGTTCCTGCATAGTGTCCATATTCCTTGTATTTATATGATAAGTACGTACCCAAGCAGTTGGGGAACTCACCCAAAAGCTAACTATTTAAGAGGGGGAGAACCAAATACTCAAACACTCCACCGAGTATTCTAAACTACTCAATGTAGAACTTGGACACCCCATAATACCTAAGTTCCTATCATTATTTCGTACGCCAAAGGTAAAGGTGAAATCAATTTGACTTCCAAGCAAAGTTGATGCTAATATAGTCTATAAACTGCGAAAAGTGACATCAAAATCGCCTTCTGTTTGTTCATCACAAGAGTGAAGGACTTAATCAACATTAGTTTCAATGGCGGAGGCACTAAATTGATATAAACTCTTGTGGAAGGTCAAATTGCTTTCACTTTGATCAAGAAAATAAAATGATATCAGCTTTCTTTGGAGGATAAACGGATGTCACAAACATCTTTGAGGACTAAAATAGAACTCTATTCAACGCAAAATATTTTAAATTGTCAAGTATATAAGTAATTAAGTATGATTTATAGTTTCAATTCCAATAATATAATGTTTGAATTTATACAAACATATTGAATATGGTTTAATTACTTCTTTCCTCAAATAAAAAATAAATTAATAAAAACTTATTTGTTATGCAATCTATTTTAATATAAGGTTTTTCCATATAATGAAGTTGTCATCAACCAATTATTCCAAAAGCTTAAGCTTTAGATGGAAGTACAAGAATGGATTTATATCCATCACATCCTCCCACCCAAGAGTCCTGTGCCCTTTGAACACCGGTCAGTGCAAAGACTCATAGTGTGCTAACATTAAACTTTTTTTAGAAGAACTGGAGGAGCAGCTAAGATTGAACTCTAAACCACTTGCAACATAGGTTCTAATACCATGTCTTCAAACAACTAACTAAAAGCTTAAGCGTCTAGGTTAAAACACATGAATGATTCTTTGTCAAAACAGAAATAACAAGATCTGAATGTGTGTTATATCATGCACACATAGTATGACATGAATATGCATGCCAAAACTCACACCAGATTACTACCAGAAACCTAAATTGGACAGAGATAATGCATTGGATCCACTAGAAATCATTGATGGTAAGAAATTTAATAGGATTTGAAATTGAGAAATAAACTAATGACGGTTTTTATATAACCTATATGACAAAAAATATGTAAAAAATAAAAGAATAGAAGAAATTACCCTTGATCTCTGACGCTGGGTCATTGGATGATGCTAAAAGCCTATCTGCCTGTCGTGACGTAACCAAACCAGTGTACTGCAATGACTGCCTTCTCCAGCTTCTCGTACCAACGTGTTTTGAAAGTCCAACATTTTTTCCACTAAAGTGCAAGTTCAATACTTTAATATTTGGGCTACCTAAGCTACCTGTGATAGAATTTATGACATGATAACCACTCTTTCCGGGGTACATAACCATTTAGTAGTCTTGAAAGAAACACCAAACTCTTGCATACTAAGTATCCAATATATCAAGACAACAGAAAATGATTGAAGAATAAAGAAAAAGTTTCTTTGAAATGTTAAATATTTTGTCAAATGCACACTTAAGTGATGCTTTGGTTAGTAGAAAAAACAAAAAAAAAAAATCACAAGAAAAAGTACATTGATGAAATCAAAGAGAAAAAATACTAAAGAAGAAACAAAATAATAGAAATTTCTAATAGATTCCTACACTATATAATGGAACTTCGGCAAAGATTACAAATAACAGAGCACAATAGAAATGATCTTCGGCTGAAAAAGTACAATTTTCAAGACTCAATCATGATTATATTTTACACACAAAAAATGCTAGAGGGGGAGACATGTATTCTTTTCATTCACACTCATTGTGACCTATGCTTGTTTCTCAGAAATCATTCATAGTTATGTTAATCTACTCAACTAGTAGCCCATCTTTGAGGCTTAGAACAGCAAGCCCATACATAATCCTCACTTGAAGGAACAACAGTAAACCAGTAGGCTCACAAATTAAAGGACAAGATGAAATAGCTGCCCCAATCTGTACAAAGAAGTGTCGGACTATTGTAATGTCACCAGCTCAGGAAAATATCTAAGGTTCAGTCATGAAATTAAAACGCCAAGCAGTTTCACTGCCCTCATACACTGTATAAACTGTACAAATCAAGGCACCTTTTTCCTATTCCAAGGATACTAAAAAAACAGAGTTTTGTTGTCAGGGCTAACTTAATCCAACTGTTTTTCAAATACCCTCTCGGTCTCAAACATAAGCAAACCTAACGAGTGCTGGCCTCGAATATAAGCAAATCTCAACTAATTTTACCTCGTTTAATGAGACTATTTCTAAGATGCCTTCATTTAATTGAGAATAATAACTCTTCTATTCTTGATATCAAGATTTAAAAAGTTAAGATTACGAAAAATATCACTTTCGTAAATGAAACTAGAACAATTAAATACTACTAACATCATTTCTTAATTGATGTGAATTAGTTTTTCTTGGCCTATATTGAAAACGGAGGTAATATATCTTACAATGGACATGAACCTAACAAACTCAAAACACAAGAACCCACAAACAGAGTTTCAGAGACAAGTACAATATTTGGTTCAAAAAATCAATACATTGTACAAAATAATTGAAAAGACATCGTAGTGAAGGCTGCAGCAATTACGAATTTATGAACAATCCGGTACCCATAGCGTTGGTGGGACGAGCAAAGTAGATTACCATACGCTTGACCCATCAGATTAAAAATACAGCAGATTGTCAGTACTCAGTACAAAGCAAATAAAACAGCACTAAACCAGCATCGACCATGTCACCGAAAACTACATCTCAAATATAAAATCACATTCCACTTTCATTTCCCAACCCCACTCACGATATTGCAGAACAAATCACATGAAAAAACATAAATTATCGAAAAGGCCCCTCTTTGAAGTAGTAATTGTAATCTGTAATCGAATGGATATAAAATAGAGAGAAAGAAAAACTCACATGAAGCCATAGGAAGCGTGGAGCAGAAAGTGTCGGGGAAAAGGGTAAAGGGTTGGGAAATGAAGAGAGTGAAAAAGAAAAGAGAAAATTGTGGTGTCACTTGAAAGTTGAGAGAGTGAAAGAAAATGAGACTACAAAAGAATGAGAAGAGAAGAGAGACAGCAACATGAACAAAACCAATACCAACATGGAATGAATGAGGATTGACGGTTACAGCTGGATTTTTTTAGGATTGCTATTTCTATTTCCGTTTCTATTCTTAATCTTCACTCCAAAACTTGGATTTTCTTTTCTCCTCCAAAATAAACCTAATTATTTTTTTTTATTTTTACTCAAATAAACCAATGTAAATATCATGCTAGATCAATTTATTATTTAAGTTGAGAACTCTAAATTTATTATTTGGCTGGTGTGGAGTGAATTTCTGGCCTGATTTTCCAGCTTAAGACTGAGTTTTAGTCTGATTTTTTCAATATTTTTGAAAATTAGGAAAAAAAGGAAGAAAAGAAAATCGAATGTTAGTGTTTAACACGTGAATGATAAATAGGTTTAATTTAAAAATTAAAATAAAAATTAGTTTATTTGGGAAATTTTTTTATTGAATATATATTTTAAGAAAAAATTCAAAACTTGATCCGTTATTAACTAACGTATCTCCACTTTTAATGTGATATTGATTCATTTATTATTTATTAATTGATTATTATGAGTTTTAATTTAACTTTTCTTCTTCCACATTAATTTTCAAGAGTTCAGTTTTGTGAGACCGACCACGCTCCAGAGGTATTATTTTTCTTTAAATTGTATAAAAAAAAACATTTTAAAATAAATTTTTTTATTCAGCACATTTAATATCTTATTACACTTCAGCTTTAGATTTATAACTTTAGTCATGATACTACAATAAAATACTTTTATGAATTAAAAATAAAATGATAATTTTAATTACTTATTCAAATAATTAATTGTTAGGAAATTTTTACCGTTTATGTTGTGAAAAAAAAATATTTGAGTAGAGTAGAAGTAATATGAACTATAAAATTAGTATAAGAAAATGTAATTCGTCAAGAGTGATATGCATCATTTTTTATGAATTTAATAATATTATTTATTTTAATAATAATTATAATTATAATTTTTTTTTTATTATCATAAGATAAAAATATATACGTTTCCACTAATTTATTGTAAAAAAAATACTTACAAAATATATTAAAAAGCTATTTACAATAAAATTATTCATATTTTTTATATTTATTATTTTATTATTTAATCATAGAAAAAGTAAATATTTTTAGTGATATAATTTGTCTTTATTTCCAGTCAAAATATAGGTAGCCTAACAAAACCTCGTTAATATCGAAAATGTAGAACTGATTTTGAAGTATTCTGATTCTATTATAATAATAAGATGTTATGATACATGAACATCTGATATTCTATTCAACACCTATCCGATATCAACAAAATAATATTTTTACTTTAAAATATAAAATCATTTAGAATGAATCAATTAAAAGAGTAAAATTAAATTAATTAAATGTTGGAAAGGATGTGAAAATTGAGTATGAACATTTTTTATATAATAAATAGACCAATATAAATAAAAAAAATACCTTATAAAGTAAAGATTATACACTACTTATATATTATACTTTGGTATGAAATATATCCAACATTTTTTACAATATATTATTGCTTGTAAATAAAATTTATATTATTATTATTATTTTAACTACAGATTAAGTTAATATTTTAATTTGTAGGGAAACTAATAGCTAACAAATTATAAAAATATGATTTGTTTAATTTTTTATGATTAAATAAATTTATGTATCAATTATTTAAATATGAAATAACATGGTAAAAGTATTGAGAACATTATATGTGCTCCCCGTAGCAATGATATTATAATAACAACAAATTAAAACAAACTATGGTGACTTACACTATATTTTTTTCTTTATTTTGAGCATCAATCGAAGCATACATCATATGTTTGCTTGATTGTAATAAGAAAAATTGAAACTGAAAATGGCAATTTATCGCAAAAATTAAAATCTTCCCTAGTTTGGGTACTATAAGGATATAAGAAGAAAAAACATTTTTTTTTCTGAAAAAATCTTACTTTTTGTGTTTATGAAAACTGAGGACAAAATATAATTTTTGGCTTCTCTCTTTTAATTCTATTAAATTTTGGTTTGATACATTAAGTATCGATTTTTAGTTAATGATCTATTATCTAAAAGGAAAATCATGAGAATGGATTCTTGTTAGCTTTTTCAATAATTTAAAGAACATATATATCAATTAATTACTAATTTAATATCATGAAGTAAATTAATTATTAAATTCTTAAATCCTTGTAAAACAAGTTGTAATGCTAATATATGAATGGTGAATATACCCAAAACTGGATAATCTTATTTCTAATGCAAGTCTCTTGGAGCACAGCATTTAAAACATTCCATTCTGCTAGCGAAGTTATGTTCATTGCATCCAGATCTGCAGAAAGTGAAAAACAAATTGTCATCACAAGAAACACATGGAAGAGAGTTGATGATTCATCAAAATTTCGTTAAAATAAATAAAATAACGTAGCATATATAAAATGAAAAATAATATTTTAACAATTTTGATAATCACATATTTTAAGTGATCTTTCATTTGTTTATTTTTTTATTTTTATATTTTCTTTCGAACAATATGATTTTTATATTTTGATTCTTATCATTTATTCTGATGTAGTTTAGTGAGATTCATTGATTAATAGACCACTATTTTTTTTTTGAAAAAAATCAGTGATTCATAAAGTCATGTCAAAAAATAAATGATGAGAGTAAAAAAAAATGAGAATTATAGTATAATTTTTTATTTCAAAATCAGTCAGAAGATGTCACCTCAAATTATAATAGAAAGTTGTCCTGAAATTTAAGTCTAAAAATATCGATTTTGGATTTTTTGCTGGATTTTTTGTACGGTTCATCTACTGTACCTTCATAATATATTAATTATCACTAATTTTGACGTTTTAAAATATCAACATATTGTATTTTTAATGCTCAGCAGAAAAGACTACCATACCAAAAACAGCACGAGAGAATCTAGACTCAAAAATATCACTCCATCTAAGATATATATGAGTGATCACCTGTTACATATCCAATCACCATGCTTCCATCCAGGTTTCCAAGAGGGTTTTGAAGATGAAGTGTGAGCAGCAGCTGAGTGGTTCCTGGAAGCACCACACTGGAAGCAGGTTGAACGGGTAGCAAAGTTATGTGAAGCACAGTTAGATGCATCACAGTACCAGTCACCTGGTCGAACATCTGACTCAGTGCCAAAACCACCATAACCATTCCCCTCTCCACCTTTACAATCCCCACAACGTTGGCAACACTCTCTCCTCTGAAAGTTCAGGTGCTGGCATGACCTGCACTTCCAGTCTCCCACTCTCATCATTTCTTCTCTGCACTTTTAACACCACTCAAACAAATATTAACAATCAAACCTCACACAGTTTCACTACTAAAGCATTTTCTCAAACAATACATATGCAAGTTTCATTTTTTTCTATGCATCTCTTTCACTTCATTCATAAGGAAAAAAGAGAGTAACTACGTACAAAGACCAACCTGAAGATGATGCAAAGCTTGAACAAATCAGAGAAGCAGAAGCTGAAGAAGAAGGTGGTGATGAGTGAATAAGTGATGACGAGGAAGATGGTTTATATAATGGGAGAAGCCACAGAAAAAGAGAATGAATACTTTTTGATAAATGGAATCATTGAATTCTAAAAGAGAAAAGAAAACCATGCATGCTACAATTCCAAAGATACGATACTTTTGATTTTTGTACAACACTTCCAAGATTTCATGCATCACTGCAAGTAATGTAAGTAAAGTATGTTATAGGATTAACAAAAATCTGTTCCTTTTACTCCAAAATCAGAAAGCGAAAGTGGAATAGAGATAGTCTTTCTCCTTTATCAATCTTTTCTTCAAGGCATGCATGCTTAAAGCTAAAAGCATTTCTGAAGGAGCACTTTAATTTCAACCAACATGGCAAGTGAATCCAAATTTCCAAATCTTGGAATTTGTGGTCTTAATTCATTTTTTGACTTTTGGAAGTTTGCATTCAACTTTAGATGAATTCACACTTGGTTAAATTGCTTACTTAAACGCACTTTTTTGTTATAGAAATAATATAAATAAATTAGGAATAAAATATTATTCAAGTACAGCTCGTTAAATTTCGTATTAATTAAAAGTTAAACATATGTAAAGAATAAAACTAATAAATTTATTCTCTCGTATATAGATTAGAGATAATTTCAATCTCTTATATAAGTTTCATACAAATATTACACATTAATGTGTAACTATTTAACCATAAATTTAATGATATTCATACTTTAATAAACTTAAATATTTTTAAGTGAAATGATCAAACGTTTAATAAACAGCTTAAATTATTGGTCAATATATATAGCATTTAAACTATAGACTACTTTTAATTATTTATTTTTTTCATATACATCCACATTTGTTCTATTTTAAATTATCTTATTATTATTTTTGTGTTATTCTACATTAGCTCAGAACAATTCTAAAGAGACCACAGAGTATCAAGTTTTATAATGTTACCTCTTTTTTACTTTTTTTCTAATTCATGTTATAGAGATACAAAGAACCAAAATATGCAATAATAAGTAAATAATATGTAAAAGGAAACGAGTATGGATAAATTATTATAACATTTTGCAATAAATAACACTAGTTTATTTTAAATAGCATTGAAAAAACATACAATGTAAGTGCATACAAACATTAAAGTAATATTTTAATGATAAAAATATGAGTATATTTTGTAAAAATAAAATAAGTGCATATAAATTATTTACTCCATTTGAAAGGTAGTTGCTATTTTATCAAAAATATTAAGAAAAAAACGGTTATTGTCTGTAAGAAGAAATAACAACATAAATAAATAGAATAAACATGAGTGCATATATTAAGAGTTATATGAAGTTTATAGTTTAAGCATTATACTAACTATTAGTTTAATCATTTTATTTCAGATTAACAGAACAGTTCCAGAACCTTCCCTACGTATAGCAAAGTTTATGTAGAAACAAAGCACGAGATTATAAACACACATCTTTAGCAACAAGTATTTTGAATCAATAATTCAACAATAAATAAGTCTAATGCAATAAATATATAGACACTTTAATTTTACGTATATCCTTCATAAATATTGATTTAAATGTAGAACTTTTCTTGCACGTATATCACCATAATTTAGATCATTCGGAGCTTTTGTATTTTCTTCCAAGATGATATAGTTATTGTCAGATTTGAACTAAAATCTAAATTTCATTTTTCTTTTATGGCATTGGATTATTTAATTTGTCCTTTTCCTTATTAACTTCGAAACTTCTTTGTTAGAAAAGTAAGAAAATGCCATTTTTACGTTTTTTCAAGAAACAATTCAACTTATTTAGGTAGAGTTATGCTTTATTTTTAATTTGATTAATTTAAATTCAATTTTTGAACACGAGCTTTAATCAATGTAATGTTTTATCATATACAAATGAAATTGGCCCATCTATTACCAAATTAAGAACTGTTGACAAGTGTTGCAAATCACTAAAACAAATACTTACCTATTATATACATATAAACTATTAACCTTTTATTATAATTATCATGAAAACACACACATATTATAATTATCATTACTAGCGAAAACAGATACGGTATGTTCGATTATTTTATTTTCATCAAAATTTAAGTTAAAATCAATAAAAAATATATAATTGTTAAAATTAAAAAGAATAAAATATATATAGAAAAAAATAAATAAATAACCGTTAAAAAAAGAAATTTTTAAAATAATGATTAAAAATAAACTATTTATAAAATAATTAATTTTTAAAATAATAATTAAAATTAAAATTAAGATAACAAAATATAAACGAAAAAATATATATCTTTATATATTGTTATTTATATAATGTTAGAGATAGATTACATAATTTTTTTCATGTAAATTGTATATACACACGCGGCATACACGTTTAAAATAATCAAATTACTCAAGACCCATCCTAAAAATGTTTACCCTGACTAACATCACAACCGACAATTTTCAAATATCTTTATTGATCTAATAAACCACGAATCGCACAAAGTTCCTTTGACCGTAGCATTTGGTTAAATGCAACGAATTCAATTTTCAGTCCCACCAAAAAAAAGTCGTGTATAGTGATAAAAGGAAAAAAGAAATCAAATAAAGGGCTATTCAAAATGCTTTTAATCCAACCGTGAATGCCATTTGATAATTTCAATAATGTGTTCTTCAAAATGAAAGAAATCACCAAACCGCCATTTTTACTCTATTACTAGCAGAATACATCATCTAGCATCATTTCAACTGAGGCAATACCATTTCCATGTACATTCTACCTATTAAACATCCCATTTTAGGAAAACAATCGTAAATCACCATCATCGATTATATTGGTTGAAGCATTACTTCAAAATAGAGTTTTCACTTCAATATCCTTTTCTGCTCCGGCTACCAGGACTTGCCACCTTCCTAGAACCTGATGATTCCGGTGAACCGTGCAAATTTCTCAGACCAGGAGAGGAACCTCCTCGGTGTGTAGGAGATGCAACTTGTCGAGGAGATCCAGTACTTGCTTCGCTACCTCTATTATATGACTCAGCCTCCAGACTTTTGGCTTCTTCACTCAGAACTGATAGCTGTCATCATATACAACACATAGATGTAAGAAATTATTAGACAAAAGTTTAAAAAAGGTTGAATTTCACAGAGGATCGGGCAAAAAGAATTTGAAATATGTAACTTTTAGAAGCTAAGCTAGTCATACGGTCAGTGAAAAACTATCATGATTCGAAAAATACCCGAATTTGATTATCTCTCAGTCGATCTTGAAGCGTACTTATAGCAGGACTTAAACTGTAAAGTCAGAAAGTAGTAAATTGTTATTGGAGAAGTAGAAGAAAATGAGGAGGAACTAGAAAACGGACATTTTTTCTCTTACCAGTATTCAATCAACTTGCACAGGGAAGCCTGATAAGTAGAAGTGTGGTGTATAAAAGTCAGAGGATGCACTTTCCCATCCCTGGAGAGTAGAAACAAAGGGTACATCGGAAATTGAAGACAGCAGAAAAATGATGACATAAAGCAAATAAACAAGAAAATTAAAGACAATTCGTTGAAGTATTAATGAGAATATATTTTATCAAATTATCACCTCATATTTTGTGAGATGGCCTGATTATATGCACTTCGCTCCTCTTCAAATAGTACATTTTGCAGATCTGCGTATGATGATAATGGCGAATCAAGGTTGAGTATAGACAAGGCTGGCACAACATGAAGGGGAACTTCTTTTCTTACGTTCTGTGCACCTCTGAAACCAATAAAAGCCATTTTAAAACCCAAGACTGGGAAACTATCTTGTCAACCTCAAATGATTAAGCATGACTGACCTGACCAAAAATAATACAAAGAATGCAGAAGAGGATGCTATTGTTTTATAGTAAAGAGTTGCTCTACAGTTATTTTATAGCTTCCGTTTATCATTCAACCAACCACCAAGAATGAGAATCATCCACATAATGAATGCCTATCTCCGTCTCCGGTGTGATTATATTTATTGATAGAAAATTCATGGTGTAACAAGTTATTAAGGCCAATACCTAGCACATATCTTTGATCTTATCAAATCACCTAAGGTTTGAGACTAGATATGAACGGTAGCACCATGTTCCCTTATGGATCAAGAGGACACACAGAATCCAAATACCAAAAATAGGCCTAAACTGTAGTTGATAAATAATAAAGATATTAGTGGTGCATTACGCACTTATCAATATTATATACCTCATGTCCAAATTTGAACGATGCATGGCCTCTTGCATACTATCTGACATATCCATGGGATCAACATCAACTAAGTTAATGTCTGAATTGTTGGGATGGTAGTTGGCATCAGCATTAGCAAAGAAATTCCCCAAGTCTGATCTCCCACCGTCCTGGCAAAAATATATAATTGTATAAGTCTTAAAGTAAGGAAACACAATGCAGTATTTTAATCCAGTATAGAAGAAAAAAACTAGTTTTATTGATAGGACCGCAAGGGACTGAATTCATTTCCCATAATGTGAACATGGAGAGTTTATGTTTTATCTTATACCCTCATCTTGCCATATCAACAAAATGGTATACACAAAATCCAGAGTCGTAATAAGAAACTTCAAGTAAAACCAGTTTCAGAAAAGAAATGCAGATTGGATACATGCCAAGGGTGGTTCTATAATAAAATACAATATTGAGTGCTTAATCATGCACAAAACAACAGTATTCTTGTTGTCCCAGAGACAAAAGTCTCCAACAGAGAGTTCTCTCTTTACGCAAGCTGCACATAATAATACACTTCCTTAATTACACATCCCACTATTACTAGATATAATCCTAATACGTTACTGAAAAATGTTAATTTCTATGAATACCAACCACTATGCAGTTTCCCATACGGAACTAATGCAGAATTACTAATACAAGATGTTATTTTATATTCCATGCATACAATTTCGAATCCCATCTGCCTCCAGCCCATCCGTGGATCCTTCCTAACCCACTTAACTCTAATATTTTCTATGAATAACTGCAACCATGCAGTTTCTAATACAGAACCAATGCAGAGTTACTACTACGCATATTCCTAAAAATAACTGACTCTAACCCATCAATGGATCCTACTACCATTTGGTCCCAGTTCCAAACACTGAATCCAATAGCTTCATTTCATATTCTGAAAAGAGAGACGGGATTCTAAAGCTTGTTGGTTCAAGTATCTGGCATTTAAAACTTTGTCATGATATGAATACACAATAAAAACACCACTGGAGGTGGACACTAGAAAACAATGTCATGATGGTATTTAAACATTAAAAAAATAATTCTTCAAATCATCTACAGATTTGTTTGAAATTGGGACTGGAAAGCACAAAAACAAGCAGAACTACATTTTAATAAAGAAACAAACACCCCTCTAACAATTTCTGTAAGCTGCATCATGTTTTACAAATTTTACATTCAAGCATAATAAGCATTCTAAATACAATTGTGTATTGTACGGCCAACCAACAGCACAAAATACCAAATTTTAAATCACGTTGAAATATAAAAAAAATTATACCTTACTAGCACCGACACTTGTTGAATCACCAGTGTCCTGCACAGGGCTCTCTGCCTTGAAGTAACCAGGTCTCAATGATAAATTCTCCGAGGAACTTGGCGAAGAATCGATATCAATAATAGAGCTTCTATTTACAGGAGACAAGGGTATAGGTCTTGATGTGTGATTCTGCTTCCCATCAGTTGACTGGAAAGCAATTACTTGAATTCTTCCAACCTGAACACAGCCCAAAGGATTTGACGATAAACTTAAAAACAAAAGTTCGAATTAAAGAACGTTTTGGCCATGCATTGAAGACAAACCTTGTTTGCATCTTCACTGTAACAGGAAAAAATCAAGCCAATAAATCCAGTGTCAAGAAGCTGATACATTGCCTGGGTGCGTACATCAACATGGGAAGGGAGAACTGTAATGTGAGGGTGCGAATGGTACCAACCGATAACCCTTGTCGTCGTTCCGGTGGCGACGGTCATTCGGTCAGCGTGGGCAGAAGCGGCGGCCAGCAGCTCAGGGTTGGTTTCCACCCGATCCTTCTGCCGATCAGACCTCGTCTGAGGAGACGCCCCCCAGATCAATGCAGTCACGTTCCCGTTTTTCGAATGCTGAATCAACCCAATCCATCACAATTATTAATCGAATCGAAACCTGGTACTGCGTCTATGCGTTTCTTCAATTGACTCGACAACAGAGAAAGAAATTTTAGGTCAGATTACCTGAATGTCCCCGAGAAGAAGACCCATAATCTCTTCGGTTTCAGTGGACAATGCATGAGTGAGGCAACTTAACCACACTTCTTCCGACATCTTCACGCTAGTTAGAGACATTTTTTTTTCGATTCAATTGATTCTTTCTTCTTCTCTTCGATGCTCGTAGACCCCACCGATTCCGAATTGCTCTCTCTTCTTTCTTTATCTTTCTTCTCCGCCCAACAAAACCTCACCCACCACTCGACAAACACAAACTTTAGCTTCTCTACCTCTTCTTCTTTCTTCTTCTTTTCTTCTTCGTTCTTGATTATTAATTAAAAACTCTTTTCTTTTATTACGTTGCCATACCCTAATGTTACTTACTCCCATTCAGCAAATGCAAATTTAGTTTCATTTAGGAAAATAAATTATCAGAGCAAAACAATTTTTGAAACAGATCAATTAAAAATCATAAAACTTAGTCATGTAATTATCTAACACACTTTTCATCCTAATATAGTTTTAGACATGCAATAACATTTCAAATTGACTTTTTTTATATTTTATAATTACTAATTTCGTATCCTAACATTTTATTAAAGTTCAGTATCATACTTTTGTTGTTCAATTTAATATTCTAATTATCTCGTTAGATCGGAGTTAACATCGTGTCCGTACAGGACACGTGTCAAGCCATGAATTTTTTAACTTTTTTTAAATTCTTTTTTTTCAAAAAATTAAAAAACTGTCACGTGTCAGTTTATCATCGTGTCACATGACAGCTTACCATCATGACATGTGGAAGTGATAATAGTTGTTTTCAATTTAGTACCCTAATTTTTTAAAATGATCTAATTTTGTTCTTTCTAATTTGAGACCAAATTAGTAAATAAACTTAATTACAACTTATATATATATATTACAGTAACTTTTTCTAATATATACATCAAATCATTTCACTTAAGTACTTAAATTATTTTATTTTTTACATTTAAATTTTGTAATTTTTTACACATAAAATTTTTACACTTGTAAAAAATAAAATAATTTGAATATTTAGGTGTAGTGATTTGATGTATAAATTCAAAACAATTATTTTAATCTATATATATAAGTTATAATTAAATTTAGTAACTAATTTGGTCTCAAATTGGAATGGACGAAATTAGATTATTTTTAAAAATTGGGTACTAAATCGAACCAAAAATTTAAATTGGGGTACTAAATTAAAAACAACTATTACCTCTGTCACGTGCCATGATTATAAACTGTCACGTGGCACGATGATAAACTGATACATAACAGTTTTTATATTTTTTGAAAAAAAAAAAATTTTCTTTAAAAAAAAATTATTTTTTTCAAAAAAAAAATTAAAAATTTCATGACTTGACACGTGTCTTGTACGGACATGGTGTTAACTCCACCTTAACAGAGAGGACCAAATTGAATATCTTTAAATAATTTGAGTATTAAATTAAATAAACTAAAAGTATGAATACCAAATTAAATTTTACCAAAAAGTTAGATACCAAATGAGTAATTATATTTTTTTTTCTTAAAAAAAAAATTATTGATTTTTTTCTTAAAATATTTATCTTCAACCTCACCAAAACAATATATTTATTAAAAGAGTGACTCGTTTCATTCAAATAAAGGAATAACCTTTTCGTTTTTAATATAATAAAAAATAGATATATAAATATTTTAAATTTATTGCGATTATTAAATACTGTCTTTAGTAATTATCACGTATATTTATAAAAAAGTAATATTAATATATAATTAATCGTAAATAAATTATTAAATCTTTTAAATATAAAAAGAACAAACGCTATACAATCACTAGATACTCTAAACCATTAACAATTTAAATAAAACTAATAAGACCATACTATGTTTTTATTGTTAAAAAAAAAAAAACAATGATTGTATTAAACCGACAATTTTCTAATTTTTTTTCTATTAAACAAAATAACAAATGCTATATATAAATTAATAAATAAAGTGTTGTTTGCCATGATATATATAATTGTCTCCGAAATAAACACTATAAAAATATTGATTTGTTTAAATGGGAAACACCAAATAGCATAATTTATATTTACTTCTGAAATTAATTTTATGTTGACAATAAAAACTTATACAATAATTTTGAACCATGAAAATAGGTATATTATAATTATAACTTGCATAAACTTAAATATTTTATATTATTGTCATGAAATTTTATATTTTTATGAAATTAAATATTTTTCTATTATATAAATATAGAGAACTATTTTTTAAACTGTCACTGCTTACAAGTTCATGACTTTAATTTAACTTTAGAACAGTAATATAAATTAGATTTAGTTATGTCTTAAGTAGTGGATAAATTTAGAAAATTTTAATTGAGTTTTTAATAAAATTTTATATTATATTAAATATTCAGTCTAAATTTTTTAATTATATTTATTTTGTTTTATTAATTTAGTGATGTAGTTCAAAAGTGATCGATATAATTATTATTTTTGTATTGTCATTATATTTAATTGTTGTCACATATAATTTTACTATTTTATTGTTTTAAAATTTTAAAAATTATAATTTATATTTTTATAAATATGAAAATATGATGATATGGTATAATTATATTATATACTAATATAATAATATAGTGATAAAACGATGTAACGATACTATGAAATGATATATAATAATATGATGATTAAAGATAGGATAATAACGATAAAATCACAAAATATAAAATTACAATTTATAATTTTAAAAGAATAATTAGATTATAACTATGTATTGAGACAAACTTGACAATGTGTTATAGTCGTTCTATGATTTCTTCCAGGTTAATAGAGTTTATTGTTCTTTTGTAATTATTATGTTTTGATCCATAATCTAACATATACTTAATAAAACAAATAAATTTAACAAATTAAAAATATTAAATTTACCGTAGATTTAAAACAAAATTAAAGTAATTTTTTTTCTTATAATTCGTAGCATTATGTAAGAGATACGAATACTCACGCTATTTAATTGACTAAAAAAATATTAAATTTTTTATATTTAATATAATACTGACATTCTGTTTAAATATTTTTTTGTGAAAATTTTCTCTGACGGAATGATAAATGTGTATTTTTTACACGTTAATTATTGTTAATAAATAAACAGAAAGTTTATATCTTTTATATTCATTTCCTGTTTTAAACTGATTTCTAAATATTATTATTAAACTATTATTTAGTTGTTATTACATTTTAGCATTCTTATAGGAGTTATTTAAAATAAATGATTTTTATCTTTTTGTGTTCCTTATCTTTCTTCCTTCAGATTACTCCACATGAAAAAGAAAAAAGAAAATGATGAAAAGTAGATAACGTGGCAAAAATCCACAGGCTCATGGAAAGCTTGTAATAGCACTCGATTTTAAGAGCGGCACGTGCCTTATGCGTGTCATGAAGCTGGACACGTGCCTTTACTACAAAAGGCATGAAACGCTATAAATAGATAGATAGAAAGCAATTCAAACATAGTCACGAGTCACTTGAAAAAGAAAAAAAGTTCTGAGTTTTGAGTTTTTGTGTTTTGAGATCTGAAGAGAACATGGCATCCCATTACCAAAGCTACAGTGCTGGTGAAACCAAGGGCCGAACTGAGGTAATAATCTTTTTCAATTCATTCTTGAATCACCAAATGTTTTAGAGAAAAAAATTATCTATATTTAATATTGTTTTAGATATTTTTAATTTATAATTAGGGTTAAATATGTAGTTTTAATGAAATTTAAAATTAATTTTTCTTTAAAAATTTTATCAATTTAATCTTGCATTTTTTAAAATGCAGTACGATAAATATTGTTTTAATGTTAATGTTAATTCAAATATTGTTTTAATATTAAATAAACATAACAAAAACAAAATTTGATATCGATAAGAATAAAATGTTAGTACTTTTAAAGATTAAAAATTAATTTGGAGGGACTAAAAACATATCCTTGTAATTAATATTCATCTTATAATTAATAATTAATATTCATGTAATCTGTTTTTGTTTGGTGATGTAGGAAAAGGCAAAGCAGACTGTGGGCAATATCGGAGATAAGGCCCAAGCTGCAAAGGACAAGGCCCAGGAGATGGCCCAAGCTGCGAAGGATAAGACCCAACAAACAGCCCAAGCTGCGAAGGACAAGACCAGCAACACTTCCCAAGCGGCAAAGGAGAAGGCCCAACAGAACAAAGATGCTGCTCAAGGGAAGGCCTCGCAGATGGGCCAGTCAACGAAGGAAACGGCCCAATCAGGGAAGGACAACACCCAAGGGTTCCTGCAGCAGACAGGGGAGAAGGTGAAGGGCGCGGCCCAAGGTGCTACAGAGGCCGTGAAGCAAACTCTTGGGTTGGGCCAGAATGACGAATACAATAATCGCAGAAATTAGTTACTATGTTGTAACGGTTTTACGCAGCATCACTTTTTAAATAAGCTGCTATTCCCTCGTTTCATCCATGTTCAATTCAATGCTATATATATATATATATAGCCTTGAATTTATAATATCATATTATATGAAAAAAAAAAAGGTTAAAAACAGAATATTTTATAATCTCAAAATCTCTTAAATAGAATAATTTGTTTGCATACAACTGATACATTATTTTATGCAACTTATGAGGACCCTTCAAGCCCCAACTTTGAACTAAGCCAAGTGCAAACTTCATCCATCTCTCTGGGAATTGTGTAATGACCAAGCCTGAAAACATCACAAACCAAAACTTTGAAAACCTGATTCAACCAATTCATGATGATTTCATCTATACAAAAAACAGTTACCCATCATAGGATTTGAATGCAACATATCGAAACCCTGATGAGCATAAAGATTGAGCTGATTTTTCACCATATTTGTAAAGGATCACATCATCACCTACAATAAAACTGTTTTGAATTTACTCTAAAAAATTAGGAACAATGACATTTACTTCTGAGTTTTATAGATACTTACTGATTCCATGGCACAACAAAATGGGTAATGAAGTTGCTCGTCTTCTTGCTTCATGTGATACTTCTATCTTGTTCCTTAAGCTCCTGCAAGTAGCAGGTTTCAAATGGTATGAATTTAGTATGTGAAGTATTGCAGATTTGTTAACAAAATCAGAAATGATTATTAGGAATCTAATGAGAAAACAGAGTCAAATGTTTGTTTGTGTTAAAAGACCAATGTCATGATTAACAAATAGTTTTACAACATACCTTGATCCTGGAAGCCAACCACTGAGTCCAACCACTGTTCTTAGATTGAGAGGGTAGGGAATGCCATTTCCATACCTTCCTATGGCAAAACAAGTTGCAGAGTACAGGGCTATTGCAGCACCCATGCTGAACCCTCCAATAGCAACTTTCACTACCACATAATTCATTGATTAACAAAGTAAATCTCTAAAGTAACAGATGAATGCAAGTACTAATAGAACAGTGATTGTTCAATTTTCTTAACTAATAACAGTACTGAAATGTATTGACATTGTAAATTTGCAAAAATTGATGTCTAATTAATTTATTTACCATCAGCTGGCTCTGTTGACAACAAGTTAGCAATGTGTGTTGCTGAGGCATCCAAACCCTCCCAATCATCTGGGCCATCTTCTGAAAGTTCTCCCACATCAAACCCTGATTAATAAGCCACTAAGCAAGTTATTTTTCCTTTTTATGACTAGAAAAGTCTTATATTGATAAAAAAGTTTTTGTATGTAATACATGCTGTGCAGGGAAAACCACCAAGTATTGCCACAGGACGGGTGGGAGCAGTTGGACAAATCCATTTTATCTGCATCATGTCATATCATATTGTGAGAAACACCCCAAAGGTCTCACAGTTATCAACTGGAATATTGGCACAAAAACGTTAATCTCAAACTGATTCAATACACAAAATTCTCACATTTGGAAGTGGAAGGGATTCCAAAAGCTGAGATGAGCTACAAGAAACAAAGCTTAAAATTAGATAAGTGTGTCACAGGTAAGTAAATATTACAGGAACCGGTTTGAAGAAACTAGTTCACACTGTTTTAAGCTCCTTGAGTTCCATAACAAAGCATAGAGGTTGCTAACAATGAATCTTCTCATGTTGCATTTTCATGTGACATGGTCATGTGAAAAATTTGTGTGTGTCTTTGTTCTCATGATGCCAACCAATATTAATTATGATTTATGACCCACATACTTAATGTGTGTAGAAACAGGTAAAAGCATTTCACGTGTTGAATTGTGTGAAAATTCAACATGAAATAATTCATTCCCATGTGCCACAAATACCTTAGCTGTGAAAAAGAGAACAGTGAAAAAGAAAAGAAAAAAGAGAGGTTGGAAGAAGAAGAAGGTACAATATTAGAAAGCATTAAAGATCATGAAGGTAAAAAGGAAAAGAGAAGTGAATATAGGACAACTGTATGAAAGAATGAACAACAAATAGTTGTGACAATGTCAGAATCAAAGAGAGATAGCATTTATACCTCAAACCATTGTCACCAAGACCATGCAACCAAATTATAGTGGCTTGGTGTTTACCTTTGGGTCTCACAACATATGTCTTCCCAAACTCAAAAGTACCTCGAGTCATTCTGCTGCCTATAATTGTAGGCGAGAAAACATATTAATTAGTAACTGACTTGTAAGGTGAGATTTGTATAAAATTATGTACATATAATCTAATTTAACTTTATTTTTAGTTGACGTAAGACTTTCAACAATTACTAACAAAATTCAAAATACAAGTAAAAGACATGCAATCTTTTATATGATGCGAGCGATGAAATTAAGTAAAGCAAGAAACTATAGGAAAATAGTATAACAAATGGTTTACACAACAACAGATGAATAGAAAGAAAAAGGTCCTATAATTCAGTGATATATAGCAGTCCAAAGACTAAAATTCATCAAGGTGAAAAGAAAGATAAAGGACTAGAAAGAGGAGAAGAAGAACAAACCAGAACCAGTATGAGAATGTGCATGACTCATTTTATTGTTTGAAGAAATTGGAGAAGCACAAACAATCCCAGCTACTACAATGAAGAAGATGTAGGATGGTGATGCCCCTTTACACCCAAAAGGGTATGGTAGAGTTAGAATGAAACTTGTGACTATGCATTGCAATGTGTATATATATATAGAGTGACCAGTGGGTGCACCAACTATAGAGTGATGCTGCAACAGTCTACAAGGGTATCCATGAAAAGGTGAGGTAAAGACAAAGACAAAAGAAAAAAACCTTTATGAGAACATAGAATCAAAGCATAAAATAACACAATCATCCATTCCTAAGCTTCACAACACAACTACAAGAGAGAGCTCTTCATTCTAACCTTAGTTTGTAAAAAAAAAATCTTTTCACAATTATTTGTTTATGATTTTCTGAATGATTGATGGATAACCATTAACCTCAAATTAAAGTTCTTTGAATTTTCACCCACTCGAAGGAACTCAAGGAAAGAATTGGAAATGACCAAGAACAGCACTTGTGAAAGGGACTGAAGTTTCTTGGTGTTTTACTCTTCTTTCAAGTACCCGACATATATGATAATCAAGCTATGTAACTTAGCTGGTGTTTCAAATTAGAATTGACACCAAAAAGTAAGTAAGCTTTTCGTTCTAACCTTCCTTTTTATTTTTTGTTTTCTTGCTTGCCACTAAACATAGTTGCTCTAACCCCACCTAAACAAAATTTTATTTATCTATACACATGAAAACAACAAGTCTAAAGACTATAAACCTTGTCTTAAACGTAATGATAAACTATAATGGTAACGAAACTTCTCTTTTACGCATCTAGGTGAAAAAATAACCTCCTAAAATTTCATTTGTTTAGCACAGATAAATTGTCCAGAAGAAAAATAAAAACAAAGAAGTTTAACTCATGATCTTCGCTAAAAAGGAATCTTAAGAAACATATCAGACGTAAGCACACTCTTTATTAAGTTTCAATGTGATGAATTATAAGCAAAATTTTGAATTTTGTATATACTTTCTTTTGTGAGTCTATCTCAACCCAACAAACTGGCAAATTGTAAGATAATATTTACACCTATTTATATATTATAAATCTGTTTTATCTTTAATCGATGTTGGATCTTTAACACATCTCTCACACCGAATTATATATATATCTCAAATATGTGATTATACATTAATAGACTCCAATAAGGGTCTGATAACAGATGGTACGATCAATCCAACAAACACAAAATGTTGTTAGAATAAACTCTGGATCACTCTGATACTATCTTGAAAAACAATAAGTCTAACTCAATTTCATAAAACTGTTATAAGATGAGGTTTACCGTCACTGATATATATTGTAAATGTCTAATCTCTAATCGATGTGTGATTTTCAACTGACGAAACATTTTAAGAAGAAGATAAACTTGAGGTTTACTGAGGTAGATCACCATGCATAGGTTAATGAGTGCATTCGTTGTGCACCACTATGTGTGTCACCCTATAAAATCCAACTTTCATGCAAGCTTACCTGGAAATCTTAAAATGCTACTTGTCCTTCCTTCTGTCCACTATCTACTTTCACCATTCATTGCTTTCATTGATGGAGACTTTGAACTCAGATCAAAAATTCAAGTTGCGATGTCATCAAGCTCTAGAACAACTCGTGACTCATAGACCAAATTCTTTTACCTTGTGTCAAACTTTCATCATATGCGATATTCCTTCTTCATACTGTTAGTGTAAAAAACTTTCAAACATTGCTTAGACTCAGAACAAGTTAGAATTATTATAGGTGAGTTATCCTTTATAACATAGGCAAGTTTCGACTTGAAAAAAGGTGAAGGAATGTCTATAATTCTCACTTACGCACTATTTTTGTCTTAACACGATCGAATCAAAATGTTTAACACTTTTTTTGTTTCTTTGAACTACTATAGGAATTCAACGAAAACTATATATTTTGCTTTTGCATGTCTTGATTAGAACGTGTGTAAATAAAATAATAAAAAAGAAGTTCACTTCCTTCCTTGTGAAAAATAAATATGCATTATTATCTTTTTTGACATTATATATTTAATATTAAAAGTTAGAGATGGGTTAAGAAATTTTTCACTATTTTACCGCCAATTAATGAAAATTAGGTCTGAATGAATTGATATGAGATTATTCCAATTAAACCTATAATTCCCATGAGTTTGAGTTCTATGCATATTTCATTGGTTATAAATGGGTAAGATAGAATTTTAGACATATTATAGGGAAAATTAAGCAATTTAAAGTGAAAATTTTTTGAACTTGTAGAAAGAATATCTGAGGATCACATTAAACATTAGGGTTTGGTTGCTCATAAGACAATGTTAGAAACTAAAAAACAAAACAACATCTATATTAAACTGGTTGACTTTAAATTTTGAATAAGTTGTGAGGTGGCAAATGCTAATTGGTTGAGCATCTAATATATCACTCTAAGGTGATATTGAGATCAACTTTCCATTTCGTCCACTCTTTAGAAGCCTCACACTCAAATTCAGAAAGAGAAATATATAGTTGAAAATTCCATTTAAAAATAATAATAATAATATTATGACAATAATACAATGACTTTGATTCTTTACTTAAGGTGACTTATTTCAAGGTGACTTAGTGTGAATCATTAATTAATATATCATTATCTTTTTTTTTGAAAAAATTAATGATTCACACTAAGTCACACGTCTGACATAAAAGATAAGAGTAAAAAAATAAAAATCATAGTATAATTTTTTAGAATAATAAGAGGAGCGTTGGTGTTATGAGGAGACAATATATGGTGTTGGCACTAGCTTGTTATTGGAGATTAAAGTACTGTGTGATGAGTGTAATCTTTAAGATTGGGAGGCTCAAAATAGGCAAAGCTTTTCGGTAAAGGGAACATAATTGAGTAGGGAATTGAAAAAACTGTGAAAACTTCAAAATCATAAATCTTTAGTGCAACTCGTGTGTGACCATTTTCAAATATTTTGGAGATCCCATTTCCTACATTCAAGCTGGCATGCACATACACAAACAAAATTCCTTTGCTTCATCAAGAAAAACATTTTTTTTTTCAAATTTAATCCAAACCAAAAAATGGCTATATTTTATCAAGTAACCCATTTTACACACACCAATGCCTCAAGATAGTAAAAGTTAAAGTGAGTTTCAATGCCAAATTCTAGCATTAAAAAATAAAAAAAATTAACAAGTTAATACCCTACAAAAACAAATTTAAATAACAACTAATTTTAAAGACAAAAAATAATTAATTACTAATTTAGATATTTAATTATATCCTAAAAATTATTGGTATTTAAAATAGTCTTTATTATGAATAAAAAAATTATAATTATTTTATAAATTAGACTCTAAATTGATTACAAATATTAGTCATCAAAATTTTGATTATCAAAGCAATTCATGTTTAAATTGATCACTAATTAATTAGAGACCAATTTATACATTATTTTACTTAGTAACAAAAATTTTAATAATTAATTTTAATGACCAATTTAAAATTTAATACACAAATAAATTATAATTTTTTATTTATAATAAAGATTATTTTAGAAATTAATAACTTTTGGTTTATAAATTAATTATTATATTGAGTATTTTTTTTTTTTGCTAATTTTTGTAGTAATATCTCAAATAAAAAAATTTCATCTCCCTCGTTATAGGAACTTTAATTTTAGGGTTTTAACTTAAACATGACGTTTGTGTTAGTAATTAGTTTCACCATCATGATCTAGGCGAAGAGGGTAGCACTTATCTATTGCCTATTGACTAGGCTTCTGTGAACCATGGCATGCTTCTTTCTAGCTTCACTTTTTGGATGAGGATGAACTAAACAATTTCATGTATCACAAGAACAATCAAGAACTGAAACCATGCTTAATTTGGTGTGAAAAGATGCTAATTTTTCCTAGGTTGATTTTGAAATGGAAAATCTATTTATTTATTTAACTTTATTGTAAGATACAATCATATGTGAAAAAGAACTTAGCTTTATATATGATTGACTTAATGACTTCAACGTCCTAAAAAATTATAAAATATTTATGGAAAAGCACAACCTTCAGCACGCCTTGCAGCCTTTACTATTGAGATTACTTTGGCATATCTTGTGCCAAATCTCAAACATGTGCCAAAAGATTGTTTCTAAAATTATAGAAAGCACAGCACCACAACACCTTTAATTTTCTGCCTTTAAAATTTATATTACTTTATTATGATATAATTGTTGGTATCATGATATATATTTACCAGCTAAAATATGAATTTGTTTTATTTATTAAGTTATTTTTGTCATGGATGATTTACGATATTCGATATTGTCATATTTTTATATATTTTTGAGAGGGATATATTACAAACTCAAGTATAAAAAAAATTATTCCTAACTTAAAATTTATAGGTTTTTTTTTTTTATTTTTAAGTATTTAATTTTTTTTATCTCTATCCAATGTAAGACTTAAACTTCTATTTGTATTTTTAACAAATTTTCGTTGAAGTTAGTCTTTTTCATTAATGGACTCTACTGAATAAAAATATTTTTAATCACACATACTTCAATGGTGACACACTCTCTTGAAACACATTTCAAGAAAATTTTTGAAATAAGAAATCTTTGTATATAAGATTTTTCATCCATATTATATATGTCTAAACCGGTCATTAAGATGAATATACAACTGATTAACTTTTAAAAGGAATTCACCTTATAGACACACTAACAAGATTTGAGCCAAACTCACATTAAAAAGTAACTTTACATTCAATTCAAAATGTTAAGATAATAGATTTATGGATCATCTTCTTTGTAAATTACTCAATTTTTTTTATCTTTATTAAATATGAACCTACACTCATAATCCCAACATTTTTTTTGTCATTTTACTGAGTCTAAAATTCTAGATAATATTCTGATTACTAAAGAAAGAGATGGATATTTTGATAATTAGGATTTGAGAAAAACTTTTGCACTACTTTTGTATTGAATTTTAAATAGGAAGGAGTAAGACAAACGGGTGCGAATGAAATCCTTTTCAATAAAAGTGTAATTGTGTCATTATTACTTTGGCTACAAAAAGTAGATTTTGATTGCTATGTAGTTTTCAAAATATGGTTTGATGTTAGGGTGGACCAATATAATTAAAAGACAAAACTTGTTTAAAGGTTTAAAAGAAGTTTGAGCTCATCATTAAAAGTCAAATACAAATGATAAACCAGTTTGATCTATTTGCACTTCATCTTTTGTATTCGGTAATCATTAAATGCTATGCTTTTGGATTATCTTACGAAAATAATTACTAATTTAATTAAATTTTTCGGATGTTACACCGTTTACCCTTGGTTTTGGTTGCGATGATGCAATAATAAAACGTATTATGATAATTACATTTATGAACTTATTTAGTTAGTTTATAGTTTATTTGTACTAATTTGACTATGAGTAGAGTTATTAGTAATGGGTTTATCCCATTAACTTGACATTTTTTGCATAATAATTGAAGCAGTGTTTGAATTTATAGTTTTTTCACAGTTATCCTTAATATTTTGTAACACAAATATTCAGTGTTTGGCTACTTTAACATTTAAAATTCGAGAGCACCTGTAAATTTTTGACTTTTTATCTATACACTCCGTATTAATAACTTGCTGGATCCTTTAAGCTTATTCACCAAATAATCCCGTATTTTCTAAAATGAACAGTTTTTCTGTGTAATAATTTTGTTCCAGCTTCTTAAAATAACAAGGTGAAAACAATCAACAATCTAATTATAATTCGAAACTGTTTAATTAAAACAATTTCTCATAAAATTAATCCTTTTAATCAGAAGCAAATAAATTTTGTAATCATACTTACATGGATTAACTTTTCTTTCAAACCTCTAAAATAACCATTAAACATTTTCCTCACTAATAAAATAACCATCAACTAATTCCTGTCAACGAATATTTTTGTGTACATACAGACCTAAAAACGAACTCCTAACCCTTTGATTAAGAAAAAAAAAATCATCACCTATAATACACCATGTTTTTTTTTTTCGGAAAGGATTTTGGAGATTAAAAAAAATAATCGACATTTAAGAACATATTACTCCTACGGACACATAACATGTAAAATAAAACACGCCAGCGCATAGGGTTATGAAAAATTTAGCAATAAGAAAAAAACTTGAGTTGTCTCCATCTGCATTGCCAAAAAATTATTCAATTCGATCAAATTTGTAGTTCCTTACTCCCTTTCGTGGTTTAGGGGTGCTAAAAATAGTTGAAGGCTCTACATATTGAAGAATCGACAAAGAATCAGTGTTGCTATCAATTATTTGGCAGAGCCAAAAGAACATCCTTGCGGGATTTGATAGCTCAATCGAATGACCAGCATGTCTAATAAATACTGACAGGAAAATTCTATTCTAAACTCGCAAAACTGCAAGGTATAGACCAATCAAAACGAGGCCTCGTAATTTTGAGAGGTGAAATTGTCTCTCTTCTCTTTGAAAATTTTATTTCTGAAAGAAAATTGCGGGATGAAATCAATGATGATCGCCATGTCCATAAGGATCACCACCAGGTCCGACCACTTTGAGCTGTAAAAAAAAAGCAAATAATTAGTTTTAATGGGCAGTAAAGCACCCATCAAAATAGCAACATATTCTAATCCAACTATAATTTTAAGTGTGAAGAGAGCGCAATTTAAGATTATTCAGTGTCCTCTTTATTGGAATTCTCAAGCTGTAGTTCATAAACAAAAAAGCTCTAAGCATGATGGTTTGCACCAACTTCATAACCATATCCAGAAGCAGTGGCGACATATTCAACCACAAGAGGAATTATAGTTGGTGGAGCATCTTTTATGCATGTATTTTTTATGTAGGCAAACACCATACGGTTTCTCTAAATCAAACATAATACTAGCTGAGATATTAAATGAAGCGTTTATGAGTGGTGACACTAACAGAAGATAACAAATCAGTTCCTGTAAAATTTTAATTGTAACCCAAATTAAGTCCACGCAACTTCATTGCTTCTGGAGCAAAAAGGCTCCTTCTGACTTGTCACTTTTTTTGAGGTTAAAAACCGGATCGACACTAAAATGTTAATACAAAAATAAATCATGAAATTTTAACGTGTTAGAACCCCATCAATTTAGAATGTCATTTTTTGCTAAAATAGGAATCACACATACACACAATACAGTAACATGCTATAACTCCAAGAACCAAGCAAATAATTGTCAGATAATCTTACTTCAATCTATCATGGAAATTCATAATATTGGGTAACAATAGAAAGGGACCCAATGCGTGTCACGACACACAGATCTAATAGGATCATCCAAAGAATTCGAAAATTTTCAATCTACATAATCACGCATCTTGACATCTCTAAGACCAAATATATCACGGTAGGTCACAATGGTATCATCAACAGATTCCAAATGTGATTTCCAACTTACCTCAAAGTACTGTGTGCACACTGGACATTCATGAGGTTTGCCATTCTCAAGCCAAAACCATACAACATCATGCTCATCTTCTGCAGAAAAAGGGGGATTTCACATCACAATGATACCAAGATCTAGGACCTTTTTCATCAGATTATGACAAGTCTTACACACAGATTCATAGAGAAAGACAACGAACACTTACCACCTTCACCTCCTGGGCATCCAACTATCCTTCTGTCATAGTAAGATTTAACAATAGCAGGTGCTTCCTATCAACCAAAACAAACAACAGAGTAGACATATATCAAACATACTTCAAAACAGTTATGCATCGGGCAACATGAACAAAAAGAACTTAATAAAAAATACAATATTTCCACTTACGAAAGGGAAGAGAGAGAAAAAAAAATGCCTAGGACATCAGATCCCTTTATAAGAGATAAGGAATAGGATTTCTTCTGTTCGGATTCAACTTGCATAGCGACAACTCTAACAGTAGTTTAAGTCTGTTTTGTTTAATGTCAGGAAACCCTCAAATTGAGGTTGGGTAAAAGCTCAACAAGCTATAGATCCCCTCGATTTTCTAGCTTCATGCTTATTCTTTAATCTTTATCTTACAACCAAGTACAGATGATTGCTTCAACACTAAACTCAGTACGTGTGTATACATATGTTGCCCTTAAAAAATCCTGTCAGAGCAATACCTCCAGAGAATTGCTTCTACATTAAATTCAGTGGGAATTATCGTAATTAGGAATGGTCCCAAACCCAACAGTCATTTTTATCACTTGAGCGTTCTACATATTTTTACAGTTTCGTAATTTAATCCAAAATAGTGTTAACGACTTCTTCTGCACAGATCATGCCAATCAAAATATTTTGTTTTAAACAATAATGGTAGTGAAAATATAATTCTGGTATAAAACAAAACAACTAAACGAAACAAAAGAACAATAAGACAGTAACAGGGTGGTACTACTCATCATACGCTCTCAAATAATTAGACCGCACAGTACAACAATCGATAGTAATTTTTAACAACTCGATGCGAAACATTAAACGCACATATTTAAAAAGGTAATAACACTAACCTTTGTGCCGAAAGGACCTTCAGGATGGTTGATTTCAAGAATATCCCTTCCCTAAACAAAAGAGAAACAGAATAAACAAAAAAATCACACGCCTCTATTAAATATTAAAAAGCAGCTGCAAAAATTATGAGCAGACTACAATTGAAAAAAAAAATCAGGATATTCAACAAAGGAATCTCTTAAAATACGCACAATCAATCCACCTTTTTTTTTTCAGATACGTGATATAAATAGATTTGATTGATATCGTTGATTGCAAGGGAAGAATCTAAGATACCTCGAGGCTGGCCTGAATCTCCTCACGCTCGTGGCCGGTAGCAATTGGCAGGACATCTTCGACCCTCTTTCTGACGGAAGAAGTTCCTGATTGGAATAAGAACAATTGAAATCAAAATGAATTGAACTAAAATAGAAGCGTGCAATGCAATCGGAGAATAAACGGATAGAGCGAATACCTGATTGAGCAGTGACGTGGCGGGTGAGGAGAGGGGCGGCGAATCGGGGACGAGAAGGTGAGAGCGCCGTGTGTAGGGATTTGAGATTGGAAGGAGAGAGGAATCTCCGGAACATGATTAGGGTTATCGATCTGAGGAAATGGCGTTCTTCTCGTTTTTCTTCTGTCTCCTTCGCAACACCAAATGCACAAATACTCGCTCACACTCTCAATATGAATCGCAACCATGCTCAAGAAGAGGCCAACCTTGCCACGTGAGCCACCCCCCTCGCACGTGCCAGTCAAACAAATCACTTTAATTTTGGCTGGCTCTCACCAACCATTTTTACCAATTTTAATTTTTTCAATTTTAGTTTGGAAAAAGGTAAGTAAGAAAATCACAAAACCCATTTCTTTACTATCTTTTCCATTGAAAATTAAGGTGATAGATGAATCATATTTTCAAGTGCTATTTTTTTTATTTATTTTGATGTTTTTAGTACCAAACGAAATATAATATACACTTTTTTTGCAAAATCTTAGAGTATTGAGAGGGAAAGAAATATTGCACATAAGATTTTAACTACAGTTTAGAACAGATAATAATCAAATTAAAAAAAATTCTATTAGTTGATCTACAAATTTGATAATTAATTAAATAAATTAAAGTTTAAAATACACAAAAAAACAAAAAAAACTGGCATGTTGGTCCACTACCTTGATTTATTTTAGACCGATAGCAAGTAAAAATAAATAAATCATTTTGCGATCCTATCTTAAAGTTTTAAAGTGGAATAACCTTTTTAATTTTCTGTAATAATTTTTTGTACTTCTTTCGATAAATGAATTAGATTCTCACGTGTAATAATACGAATTTGGATTAAAATTGATGTTTAAGTTTTAAAATATATTATAAAGATATTTAAAATATGTGTATTTTTAATATTTAACAAGAATAACATTATCTTAAAATATATTAAAAAATTATTTAAAATATTAATATAATATATTTTTAATGTTTAACGGAGTACAACGTGAAAACAATTAGTAAAGAATTTAGATCATGATAATACATATACAATGACGGTGGATTTGGGAAATGGAAAAATAAATTGTACAAATGTGTCACTGGTTAAGTATACAATTTTTGAGCAAAATTTTATATCTAGATATTAATATCTGTAACTTTGTTGCCATAAATTGAATAAAACATATATATATATATATATTCGTAAACATTAAAACATGTCATATTTATTATGTATTACTTTCATACAATAAAATCACATTACAAACACCTTATTTATTGTTAGATACACGTTATATATGTCCAACTAAAAGGATATAAATGCGTTTGATTTTATTGCATCAATTTCAAGGGTAAAAGACCATACATACATAAATATGAAAATCACATGTTATATACGTCACCTTCATCTAATTATCGGTTTTTCTACAGTACAACTATTAAAGTGTCTTTTTATAATTAACATTTTTTAAATATTAATTTGTTTTTATACTTCAAACCGTGTTATCTCTAATAAAAAATTAGACCAGTCAAAATAAATTGGAACTTGTGAGTCAAGGTTCATCATAAGTTCAGATCGACTTGGGTTGAAATATTTTTACAAATTTTAATACAAGTTAATTTTTGCTTCGACTCATTTAGAACTCGACTCACCAACCCGTAGATAAAAGGGTCACACAAATACTTTTACTAAATTGAGCTTTACATTTAGATACTAAATTGAGCTTTACATTTAGATAATATTAGGTTATTTTTTTAGCTAACACATAAATATTAGGTTTTTTCTTTTAATTTTAATTTTAATTTGTATTGTATTAAAGTTTATTGAAATTTTAATTAGAATTATAATTTAATTTTGAAAAAAAAAATTATATATTTTTAATCAAGTGAACTCCTGAGCCAGTCCATTTACTACTTTAAAAAATGTTAAAATGAAAGAAATTAATATGTTTTTATAAATTATGCAAAAAAATACTGCAAATTATTTATCGTAAAAAAATAATTATTCCTTTAAACTAGTATGGTACACTGATGTTGAATCTGAGTTCCATTAGTGGAAAGAACTCTCTCTCTATCTCATCACTGCATATGATTTTGATGGAAAAATAGATACATGAATATAGGAGACTTGGTAAACTCACTCACTCATCAATGCTCACCCTACTATTATTACGAGAATCCTGTAGTATTATACATGCTCAACTACAAGAATCAAGCACATGTGTTTCGATTGTATTAGGTGTAGAAATTTCACGATCAACCATGTGTGGGATAACGAACACTAAGCAACTTTACATCATCTATGACGGGTCCACAGAGCGAGCCAGAGTTATCACTCTTCATGGTGTAGAAGGTGCTTAGGAACCTAAGACGTGTACGAGTTGACACAGCCTTGAACCGAAGTTTTCCTCTCACAGAACCTCCTTTACCCTTGGACTGGTATGGAACCTGAACAGTGTCTTTGCCAGCAAATGCTTCCACCACCATGGAACCTTCACATGCATTGTTGGCATCACCCACAGCGAAAGTGAGGTCATAGACCTTTCCGATTGTAGTGATCACAACCTGTGCAAGGGCACTCTCTTTCCCTGCAACAAGTTCAATGGCTCTTTTTCCCTCAGGCACAGAAAAATGGTCTGAATCAATGTACTTCACAGCCTTAAGAGACTCCACTATCCATCCTGGTAAAGGACTGTGAGCATCCTCAATGTGGGGTGGGATCAATGCCCCCCATGACGAGTTAGGGAACAGATATGGCCCTTCTTCAAAGTTTCCGTTTTTCAGCAAATTAGCTGCACCACAAATGCACAAATAGTTTAGTGAAATCAACTATGTAAAGTAAAATGCATAGTTTGTGATACTGTGAAACCAATCGATATTTACCTCTGGTTCTTTTGGGTGGATACAAAACCTTGAGGGCAACGGAATCGATGAGTGGACCACAAGCAGGGTCTTCTTCTTTGCCAGGGTTATGGATGACGATTTCACCTTCTGGGAAATCTGCTCTGAACCCACAAGTGAAAGATTCCCAACCATTGCTACCATACATGGTCTGAATGGGGATGATTCCCCAGTCCCTATTCTCAGCGGTTGGAACCACAGACACGTTGAGTTTCTCTTCTTGTGCACAGGTTCTAGCAGCGCTTAGCGTGATGGAGTAGAACAACCCCTTGATCAGCTTCACCTTCTGCTTGATGGAAGCTTCGTTGCCGAGTCTAACTGCATAGTCACCCTCTGGCACCACCAACAACATGTCACCCTGTTTCTGTCCTGATTTTATGTACTCAACCATTCCCGATATGGTCCAGTTCGGAACGGCATCGTGGCTAGTCACCACGGACCCCTTCAGTTGTGATGCCTTTGGGCCCTGCTCGAAGTTCCCGTTTGGCAACAACCCTGCAATTCATCGAACACTTGGTGTGTCACTGTAAAAACAAAATGAAATGAAACAGTTCTTTCTTCTTTTTTTCGGAACAACTTTTTGGTCGTGTTCCATGTGACAAGAAACAATGCAGGACGTGAGCACGTGGAAACATGAGTTAGCCATGTGAAAAGATTTCCAGGTCTTTCGTAGATCCTTATCATTTGTCGGTATATTTTTTTAATGGATCTATATTGCCACATCAATTTATACATATTTTAATTACCTTACTCAGATTATGTAACTAAAGATAGATAAAATTGTAAAACAAAATATCAATATAGAAAGAAAAAAATCGAGTGATTAAAATATTGAATTAATATATAGTATTTTAAAATTTACTTCTATCAGTTAATTTCTAATTTTTAAATATTCCTTAAACAAAAAGTAACAAAAATGACTGTGACATGCCAAATTAGATCTATGGTAAGTGATTGTAAAAGGAAAAATGTATCTACAGTATTGAAAAGTGTGATAGAACTAATACTTTGTTAATAATATAACAACAGAAAATTGAAGAACGACCTTAGAAGAACGAAAATTTGAAGGCTAATTCTGCATGTTAATAATATAATAGCAGAAGGCCTTAAGATCTGACAAAAAGGTAATTCAGACCGAGCCAAGCAAAACCTTGTACCATTTCAAAATACTATTACTGCAAAATTATTTAAGGTTTCTTGAGCAAAACATTTATAGTATGCGAGGAAAATGATGAATAACAGCATACAAATTATTCATGCATAGTCTTGGGTGGTAAATAACAGCATACTCTTTTGTGAGTTCAAATCTGAATGATATGATAAATGAAGGAAATGAAACAAAAGAAATTAATGACCATCGAAGAATATATGATTATACAACTTGCATTAAATGATGGATGTTTTGAGTTTTAAATGTAAGAATGAACAAAGAAGTTAAAGTGATATAGAAAGAGAGACATGATTAAAGATAGTAAGAACTAACCATCTGTGAAAGAGAAAACAACGTGACAAGTTGAGATTGAGAGGAATAAGAGTAGTTGCAGTTTGAGCTTCTGCATTTTCATGAATTATCAGAAAACAGAGAGAGAGAGAAAGAAAGAGAAATTGGAATGGTGTTGAGATCCCAGAGGGAGCACTCGGTTTTATTCAAACCATTACATGAAAAAACCACTGATTTGACATGAAACTACGTTAATGCCACTGGAACTATCCTATTGCTGAACCAAACCTTTTATAAGAATTCATTTTTCCGAGAACAGATAGCTTTGTCTGGAAGAAGACATGCATGCCGATATTGCCAAACAAATCTCACACGTGTCAAGAGTTAAAAAGTTTCTCATTAGTGTTTTTCTTTTTTATATCAAAGTTCTGTGCTCGTTTGAGACGTTATGATACTACTTGTTATGTTTGTTAAATTTATAGAAAAGTTTAATTAAAGAGAACAAACATGATGAAATTTAAGTTGATATTACTTTCGATCTAAAATTTTAAAACAAAAGATTTATAAATTTTTATTCTTTTTTATTTTTAATCGATGTAAAATTTAAATTTATACTTTAATTCCTGACATAACGAAAAAAAATAAACATTTACGATTTATTCAGTAACATTTTGTTTTACTTCTGTTATTCAGATTCAGCATATAATTTAGTTTCAAGAAACAACAATTAACAGAGACTGATTTCCACATTCCAAAGAAAGGAATATTATCGAGAAAAGTGTAATTATATGAACACGTGTCATTTCGAAAGACATGGTTTTACACTTGCAAGGAATTGTATAGAGTTAGAATATTTATTCATGCAGTTCTAGCAGAAGGTGAGACAAAGCAATTAAAAACCACATGCTCTTTCAATCCAGAACACACTGTCGGTGACTATGAATGATTAGCTATTTTTAAAATATTATACTGATATTGCTTTAATATTTTTTCACATGAGTGAATAAAAATAGTACTGTTATATCTTTGATAAAGGAGAATGATTCGTTTGTAAAAACTCTTTATACATAAATCGAAAGAATAATTTTTTCTAAATAATTATTTATTAAGAATTTAACTCGTGACTTTGACTCTAATATGGTTAAAATCAAACCCTTATTATTAGGTCAAAGTTTATTATAGTTAGTTAAAATATAACTCTATGTATAGAAGAACGTAACCGTTTAAGTGTCACAATTTGAATGTAACTCAATTTATTTGATTTCTTTTATAGAACAATTTATACGATTCTATGTGAACTAATCTACGTGGTCTATATTATGAGCCAATTGATATTAAATACAACGTAAACGTAAACCATGTAGATGTTAATCTCAATCAGTTGAAGTAGAAATTGTTGTACTTCATAAGAACTGTATAAAAATTCAATAACAAAGACATATCTTATGTAAGAGTTTGTGTTGCTTAGGTTTGTTTTGGTGATCTCTATGTGGGTTTGTTTGTTTGTTTCACCGCCTTATCACAATTCGCAGAATTTTGTCCTTAATGCGAAGTGCAGTGTTCATTGATTTCATTGACGATAATTTTTTTGAAAAGCAGGAGCTTGAACAATTTGCAGAAATATTGGAGAAAGAAAACAAAACAAAAATGGAAGTAAAAGAGCAACTAAACATGGTTGCAGCACATGGGTTTGAATTTGATAATGTTTGTGTCGATCTTGTTGGTTCTGGGAAGGTGGATTGGGTCCAAGATCTGTGGATTACAAAGACAACATTGCCCTTCAATTATTGAGAATTGCAGTTAGTTTAAAATGGGTATCAGATCCTATCTTGGGCAACCCATGTGAGTGTAACATTTAAAATTTGAATCTGCCCTTCATCTTCCCTACAAATGTTATTTTTTGTTTGTTGTTTGAGTAGATTGAGTATGAAGATGACGATGAGAGTGATTAAGGGACAGGTTCGAGAATAATTGCTTCTGTGTTCAAACGTTAACCAACAATTAACATGGTTGCATGTGTTTTAATTCATGATTACACTTTCGGATTTGGATTTGGACTCAACACTGCTACTGAGTTACACCTTGAGAAGGTTTTGAAGATATTGACAGTGAAGGATTCTTCTTTTATTACAGGTTTAATTATTTTTATGTTTAACTATTTGTTTTAATCAACATAATCATTTATATAAAAAAATATAACATGTACATACCATGTTTTACTTAATTTTGAACTTACATGAGACTATTTTAAGAAATAATATAAGAACGATATAATAATGTATGATATAAAAAAACGAAACTAAAAAAATTCTAATTAAAATAAAAATTAAATATGTTTTTATTTCTTGAAGAAAAAATTGTCCTCTAATCTTATGTAAACTTTTGATATATTTGATCTCAAATTTTAAGATATTAGTAAGTATATTATATTGGACAAGTAATAAAATAAAAAGTTTAGACATGATTGTGCAACTCTCGTAATTCACACTTAATTAAATAACAAAGTTTACTAAAATATAAAGCAATTTTTTTTGTATTTATATTAGTTGTTGTGCCATAGAAATTTATCATAGAGTATTATAAATCTCATTTTTTCATTTTCGTACATTTATAAATATCTCAATTTTAATTTTATGTTAAAATCAATTTACAAATATATTCAAATCCTACCCTTAAAGACTTTAAACATGTGATAACTCATCAGAATTCAATTTCTTAAACTATCACCAAGTAAAATCAAGCATTAAATCTAATTTAAAATTCTTAAAATTACTAATCAAAAAATTTTTATCCCTAAATATAAATTTTATTTGGTATTTAAATTCTTGGTTCAAGATACATTTTCTGACATCTTAAAAATCAAATCAAGAAATTATAAAGGTTGAAGTCGCAACAACCATAAATATTTAATATATTGACTAATTAGCATGACTTTTATTTATAAAATTATTAAAAACCAGTTATATTTAACTTAAGAATGCATGTATTTAAATACAATATGACTAATGTAATATAAACATAAACACGTATTACGCAATGCCAAATATTATATTAAATATTTTTATCAAAATATACATATAGCGTAATTTGTGATCCTTAAGGTTACACTTTTTCTTAAAATATATCAATCCTTTTAAAAACTTATTCCTATTTTAATTTTCAAGGTACAATTATTTATTGCTCATACATTTAGTATCTTTGAAACCGAATTTTCAACCGTGATTATTACTACCAAGTTATTTTTATTTTTAATTTAAAACATTTTAGAAATTATATTATAATTTAGTTTTTGGATAATCGAACTAGAGAATGAATGTTGTTTCATGTCAAGAATTCAATTTTACCTTTGCTTACTTTCATTTAACATTATTCTTTCATTACTTCTTAAATTTTTATTTATTTTACAAATATAAAAATTCATTTTTATTAGATCATTATTCTTCATTACTTTTTACTTTTTAATTTTCTTTACAAATATAAAACATCATTTTTATTATTATTACTATTATAATCATAGGGAATCTCAGTGTTTGTATAGTACCATGGCTCCACCTAAATTATTTTAAAAATTAAAAATAATATATTATATTAATGAAAATTAAATTAGGTAGATTTTTATTTTTTATAAAATATAATATTTAGTGTTAATAACTAAAAAAATTAAAAACAGTAAAAAAATTTATTGAAATTTTCTTTTTTTGTTTTCTCACCTATCAATTCTCATATATATTTTCTTTTATTTATGAAAAAATAGTTAAACATAAGTTTATATTTTTTATTCTTATTATATATATATATATATATATTATATATATATATATATATATATTATATATATATATATGACATCCCATTTTTTTAATAGATTAAACTATTAAATAAAACATCACAAAATTATAATAATGAGAAGCACTCAGATGAACATAAAACGTAGGAAAGGTAACTGTTACAGTCATCCAGAATTTTACTATGAAAACTAAATTTGGCATACCACCATGCCAAAACGAAACGTAAAGAAAAGTTAACAGTTTAGCAAAAGGGGTTGCCACTAAACAGCTATTACAAAAGACCCCATGACCATGAAACTGCCCCTAAGGCCATCAAGACAAGAGAATTTAAGACGCACTGCTGCTATCCCCAGATCCACCTCGCGCACCTCTCTCATCTACTCCCACCAGAAGGTGATCATCCCAAAAAGAGGAAACATAACAGAACATACACAAAAATGCAAGAGTAAGCTAGTGCAGTTTAAAACTTATCATGGTATAAAAGAACAAGTACTTAAAGAGACCAGTCATGCAACACAGGAGGCATAGAGCATCACTTTATAGCAAACAAACAGGACACTATAACTCAATTATCCGGATACATATACTAAGATCGGATTCACTGGATGCTTGCACTCGTGGTGGCCTCTACTGCTCTACAGAGCCATTGCCAATGGGTTTCACTCTACCACACACAAAGTTAACCTTCAAGCACCTAAGGCCATTATCCTGCCAAAGACTAAGGCCTCCCGCCACTCTCACCACTTGGGTCAGTTTGCTCTACTTGAGACTCACTGACCCTTTAGAGTTTCGGGATGCGATCCTTACTTGAATCCATATCTTAATATATACACTACACGCCACCATGGAGTCCCCCCACGAGGCTCATGGAATTACGCCTATCACATACGATTTTCATGTCTCTCATACCACAACCACCACTTTCATCTCATACATTCAATTCTCATTTCACCCAAACATCATGTACAATTCCATACCATTACTCGTACCAAACATACCAATTCCAGGGCATATATCAATATCAGGAATTCATGCATTTACAAATCATGCAGCCAACCCACAGATAACCAAAGAAAATAGACCCAAACCTGACCCCTTTCTCACTTAGGCTAAATGCCTTCGCTTAAGCTACACAACTGTCTCGCTTAAGCTAGGCGAAGTCACCTGGGCGAGATCTGCAACAGGGGCACTTTGCAAGCTCTCGCCTGGGCAAGACTCCCTCACCTGGGCGAGATCACTCTTCGCCCAAAAAAAAAAACGAAATCCCTCGCCTGGACGAGAACGCGATCAGAGGACACCAAGTTTTCTTCGAGAACTCGCTTGGGCGAGACACTCTCGCCTGAGCGAGACAGCGTGTCGCTCAAAACAAGAGCACTCCGCCTGAGCAAGCTGCTCGAACAAAACCTGGGCGAGTCTCAACCATTCTCGCCTAGGCAAGACGAGCTCGCTTGGGCGAGAATAATAGTACTCTCCACTGTTACGCGCATGCAGCAGGAAATCAAGCTCAATAGCAACATACCAGAACTCAACAAGCCAGTTCATACTATCCAAAACATCAATCAGATATAAAATCATGGTACAGATCAAAGACATGCAGAAATAGCTCTTAAAGACTCAAAACCTAACTTCCCTTACCTCTATATTGAGCACCAAAAGCAAACAGATCTGAACTAAGAGGTACTACAGCTCCAGGAACTCAAACAGTGAACTGTGAAAACCAGGACAATACGAGGTAATTACTTGGAACCCTACCCAACCAACGTACTCAAACAGCGAAATGAGGAGGGAATAGACCAAAGGACTCTGAAGTTCAACTTACCGGAAGGCACTAGATGGGTTTCGTTAGCTCGAAGGTGGATGAAGATCGTGCCCTATCAGAGCTCCTAGAAGAAGACAAGAGAGGAGAGGGAACTGTTTTTTGAAAAAGGAGACAAGAGCATACTGAATGAGCTGAAAGGGGTATGGGGGGTCCTACAGTTGGGCTGGCCTTGGGCCTACGAAAAGGCCAAGCCCAATGAATATATATATATATATATATATATATTATTAATGATAGGAATTATTAATTCTCTTTTGTTTCATTTCTAAAATATTAGTTTAATAAATAGAATATTTTTTATCTTCTCGTTAATTTTGTTTTGTATTTAGTTTTATGAATATGAAAAGAAAAATTATATATTATAATCTTTTTTCATAAGTGTATTTTTAATTGTGATTTAATGATCAACTATTTTTCTTATAAATAATTATGTTATCAATTTTTTTATTTGATTTTGATAAATTATTTTTATTTTTATTTTTTAAATAGGTATATAGATAAATAATAAAAAAACAATTTATTAGGAGAAAGATGAAAACAAGAAAAATTATATTTCTTTGATATATTTTGTATTCTTCAAATATTTTGAGATATGATAATAAAAATTTAATGATTAGATTAGAGAATTTCCGTAACATTCGAAAGAATTACTTAGTATAATCGAAGAGTTTTATAGTTAATTATGATCATTTATTCATGTAGACTTGTAGTTAATTATCAAATGATAGTTATCATGTTAAACCACATTTTTTTTCATGCATATTGTAATTAAAAAAACACAAGCTGAGCACAAAAACCTGTAACTGGCTTCTGCAACGTCCTAGTCCCATCTTTCATTCTTGGTTAGGAACAGTGAAACTCATGATTGGGTTGGAGCATCAAACAGGAATATGTAAAACCCATACAACAAACATGATAGGTCGGAAAAGATTTATACAATGAAATCAAACACCACCTCATTCCCATTACTGAATACTGCGAGCGTCAAACAAATCCTAGGACATTTCAGCACTAAAGGAAATGAATATTTTTATCCGTTTCCTTTCTTCTTTTTTTCTGCTTCTTTATCCGTCTACTATGGCTCTTCTCTCAACAACACAAAATCTCAATCTTCTGCGACCATCATGACGGATTCTGAGAAGGCAGAGAAGGAAGGCCTTCCCTCACCGTTGTCCAGTGAAGGTGATGGTGGCTCTGGAAGTGCCAGAGACCGACGATCCATAAATTCCTATGATGACTTTCCGGCATAATTTCTGGGAATGGCATCTTGAAGAACGTGTTCAAGAAAATTAGGAGCACGCAAGATGTCATTCTTGGAATCATGTCTCAAAAGTCATCACCAACATTCATGGATCGTCGGTTCCGCCACCATCAGAGATACTTCCACTGAACAACTGTCAGGAGGAGATACTCTTCGTTCTCTGCCTTCTCAAAATTCGTTCTTTGATTTGTGTACAAATTTATAAGCTGAATGGCAACTCTGAAATAATTTTCATAGATGGTATATTGCTAGGGTAATTGGAGGAAACGGTTAGGTTTTCAAATAAAGTGAATTGAATTTTGTAACAAATGAGCTTCTACCACCACTACCTGGTTGGATCAACGAAACTAGAAAAATTCAGTACTTCTTTTCTTACCAATGAAAAGTTCATGCCAAATTTTGTAATGCGATATTTACCTATATAAATATGATGCTTCTTTGTAAAGTCTCTCAAGTGGAAACAAACTTTAACAGAAGAAAAAGTCTATTGTAAGTAACTCAAAATGGAGCAATGGATCAATTGTTTTAGTTTAAAATGGGTATCAATAAAACTTTCTGACATTTAAAATTTGGTTTTGACATTCTCTTGAAAAATTACAACTTTTAACCATGTAATAATAAGGAAAGATTTTATCTCATGGATAATATATCAGAGAATAGGCTTATTCTTTGCAAGGAGACGAAGATGAACAACAAATAACTTGTATTGAGAAGGCCATGTTTCTTCACATATAAGGTATAAGTTTTTTGTTTCTGCTCTTCTACTGCGCATTCAAATAATTGAAATTTTAAAAAATATATTAAAAATATGGGTTAAATACAATTTTGATTTCTCAAGTTTTAGTGAATTTTGGAATTAATTCTTCTTCGAAATTTTATATCAATTTAGTCCTTCATATTTAGAAATGCGTAAATTTACTCCTTTCTACTAAATTTTGTTAAATTTATTTGATATTTTAAATGCATTTTATGATAATAATTGAGTTAACATTAAAGTTAAAATGTGTCAAACGGTGTAAACAATTCAAATACTATCTTGAAATGCGTTTGAAACCGAGTAAACTTAACAAAATTTAGTTAAAAGAACTAAATTCACGCATTTTTAAAGATAAAGAACTAAATTGATTAAAAAATTTTGAAAAAAAAACTACTTTCAAATTTCATTAAAACTTTTGAAAAACCAAAAACATATTTAAACCTACAAATATTTTTAAATTACTTTATAAATATAAATATAGCCTTCACTCTTTTTTTAGTCAATATTATTTTATCTTTATGAATTATGAATTGATTGCAGGAACTCCTGCATTGGCTGAGTCCTCTAAGATATCATGTTCATTTTTAATTGTTGTGTGTGTTGTTTTTATTTATGATAGAATATATACAACATTTTTTATAGATCAAGGGTACCTGCAGAAGAAGGAAAAAGATTTGATTCTAACCACACAAATCATAATATTCAGTTATTTGTTAACCATACACGCCCTAACTTTCTCTCCATCGGCTTTGGCTTCTTTCACCAACTGGAAACAGGGCACATCAAACACCGGGAAATGGAAGATTTTGGAGCATGTCTTTTTATTTGGTTACAAAGGTTGTTGGATTTTTCTCAACTTAGAGTTCTGGAGATTCTTGTATAATGCATATTTTAACACTATAAATTTGTCCATGTGATAGGACTAAAGAAAAAACAGAGCAACTCTGAGAGAAACAGAGCACTCTGTTTTTTCTCACAGCTTTTACTCAATGTCTGCGACCATGATGACGGATTCTGCGAAGGCAGGGAACGGAGACTCTCCTCCTGACGGTTGTCCGGTGGTGCCGGAGACTGACGATCCATCATTTCCGGTGATGACTTTCCGGACAAGGTTTCTGGGAATGGCATCATGCGTGCTCCTAATCTTCTTGAATACGTTCTTCACGTTCAGGACTCAGGCACTCACCGTTTCTTCCATTCTTATGCAAATCCCGCTGAAATGTGGTGGCCTGCAAACCTTGCTCAAGTGTCGCTTTGAAGCTTTGAAGGTTCGTTCTTGCTCTTTTCTTCAATTAAACCGTTTAATTACGTGTGATGTTTCTTTTTTCCTTGTGCTAAATAAGGCTATGCTAACTACACAATTGGAACTTTCCGACGAACTATTTAACCGTCGGTTTACTAAAAAGTTCAGTTCAAACAATGAAGTCAGAATACATGCAAAATTTTACTTTGGTTACATCACTAAGATTCTTATTTACAGGGCACTCCATGAGAAGGAGCAGAAATCATAAAGTTTTAGGAGGATGCAGTTTTTCCTCGTTGCCATGGGTGCAAGCTTCTTGTACTATGTAGTATCTGCAGCACTTGATGCCGGCACAGCTTTAATGGGTGTTTTAATATTCTTTACTCTGCAAAATGCTGGCCATAATCTCAAGCGGTGGGGAAGTGAAATGGACCATTGCTCTTTGGCCACTTACCCAATTGCACCTGGAATATAGGTTCATGGGTTTAGCTTCTTTGTTTGGATGGGATAAAGTTGCCTAATAAATAAATACAGGTAAAATATTTTTTTATCTCTTAACTTTTTGAAGGAATTTCGGAAATAAGTGAATTTAAGTTATTTTAATTATATTTTATTAGGTTTATTTGATATTTTGTATGCATTTCAAAATTGTATTTGAGTTGTTTATATTATTTGACACATTTTTGTTTTAATGTTAAGTCAAATACTATTATGAAACACGTTTAAAATGTCAAATAAACTTAATTAAATCTGATTAAAAAGACTAAATTCACGTATTTCAAAAGATGAAACATTAAATTGGTCCAAAGTTTCGAAATAGACTAATTTCAAAATTCACTTAAAGTTAAACAACCAAAAACATATTTAACCTATAAATATATATCGGTCAAAAGATATATTTTGACAACTTTTTCTTATAATTTGAGATAACATTTTTTTAAGTGATTTTAGAATATAAAAAAATAAAAAATAAAAAATTACTTAAAAAATATCACATCATATTATAAAAAGAAATTTTTCAAAACTTAGTTATATTTGACACCTTTAATGTTTTTATTCATAAATATTGAATAAAAGTATTATTATTTTTTAAAATAGTTTCGACTAAGTTCAAAATTAAGTGAAACAATATATGCACATGTTTTATATATATTAGTTAGCGTGTTTGATTACAACTAATAGTTAAACATAACATTATTAAACGAGTAATGAAAAATAAAATAAATCCTGCATTGTAAATATTCAAACCCTCTCAAACTATAACTATGTTGCAGTTTTGAGTCCAAATCCAAGGATTTAACCACTGAAGTTTGGAGTAATTTGTTGTGTTGAGGTACATTTACACTATAAATAATAATTTTTAAATAATTAAAAGATGAAATTGGATAAAATTATAAATCATTCTAGTATAATTCTTTGGGGACAAATCTACCTTTTACTAATTGAGGGATGATTAGTGATCTTGTCCGAGCTCGATTAAATTTTGCATTCGTTTACGATTCAACACTGTTTGGAATTATTAATGATTGTATGCAAAATGTAAGGGAACGTGATTATGCAATATGACTATGATGGAAATATGTGGTGATGTGAATATTTTTTAATGTGATTTTATTTTAAACAAGATGAGAAAGAGACGTGTAATTGTTGATTGTACACACTTAAGCTTTTAGAGTTTAGGATTTTTTTTTTCTTGTTTAAATTTGTTACCTACGAAAAAATAATCCTTTGATAAAATACCATTTTTATATTACATTGATATAATATATGTTACCCTTACATTATTATCCTACGTTATCCTCGTTCAAAATATAACTATTATAGTCTATTATATAATCGTTACCTAATCAAATTCCATATAAACTTCATTTTCACAGAACTAGTTTTACGTTTTGTTGTATCTAAAAGTCTACTTTTATACTACCATAGCAATCACACACAGAGAGGATATAAGTAACTACTTGAAAAAAGACTAAAATTTAAGTGCTAAAATAGTGTGTTGTTGTACCTATGAACCCTTAACCTCTTACTAGAGGCAGCTTCAAAATTTCTACATTCTAAAACTTCATCTTAATCAACACATTGATATCATCCTCTATTTTTCTTGTAGAGTAGACGTGCATGAATGTCAGAACCCTTCCGCACGGATTGTACACTTATCATATACGATTCGATTCATCACCTTTCATCCCTAACAATTTGGGTCTGGAGATCCGGTTTCATCAGGGTGCACCTGGAAATCCTCAACATTCAAACAAACACAAAACCATTCACGTGAGAGAAAGAACAAAAAATGATAAACAAACAGTTGAATTCAAATCAGTAACAGTGGAATTGTTGTTACCTGGCGATTTCTTTCCTCACTAAAGCTGACATTTCTGACCTTCAACTCCCCTCTATTTGTAGTTAACTCGTCTAAAATTTCTGCATTAACTATTTCCACTGATCCAACTCTGGGTGATTCTACCTCCTGTTAAAAGTAAACAAGCTCTTTCGTATCCCACAATGTAAAGAAGAACTAAGACGAAATGGTGATAATAAAGTATGGCATCGTACCCTGAAAGACTTGTTGAAAGTTAATCCTGGAGCAACAACTATTTCTTCATATTCAGCTGCATCTAGTTCCCTAAGATGGTGAGGCTTGAACAGCTTGGGGAGTATATGCTGCCTCAATGTGATTAGTAAAAAGAAAGGCAAGGGGAACAGTATTCCAGCTATGGGAATCCATGTCACTCCAAAGCAAACCAAGAAATACACACATTGGAAGAGAGTGAAGAATACTATGTATCTGTAAGGTACTGACTCAACAAAGGAAGCATGATCCCCCTCCAACAACCTGCCAAGATTATATATAGGTTGGTGTTAGAAATGGAGTTAATCGAATGAAAATATTGAGGGTGGAAGTTTCATGCTGTAGTAAAATTGGTGAAAGAATGGTAACTTTTACTTACTTGTACCACCTACTAGGTGTTACAAAAAGGAGTAAGATCCTTTCCCAGAATTGATTTCCTGGAAGACTATCAATGGCCATGTAAGCAAAATATCCCCACAGAACTGAAGTTGGTATCTTTTTTATTGCTGGCATGCCAAAGACTGATGCTCCCACAAAGATTGATTGTAAGAGATTGCTCACTCTCTGCTCCTTTACTCTGACGGGCAAATATGCATCAATGTGTTTTTCAGGATCAAAGTTACTCTTGTTCTCAGGTCCTTTGTCTTCTCCGTTTAAGACAACCTCTTTCAAATCCTCTAGTTCTTTGACCACTGAATGATTCTGCAAGCAATCAAATTCACGACCAAAAGAAAACTTAGCTATGTATCGATTTTCATAATTGGACAGGGGCAAGAGGATTAAGGGTGTATATGCTTACATCTGGACAGTTATCCATTTCTATAAACACTGCTTGCATCTTCCCATAAATTTCAGAATTGCTAGCTTTCTGATTTATGCTTTCCTTGGCACTTTTAACCATCTTTCTTCGGATCATCTGCCATTGAAAAAAAAATATCATCATATCAAATATCCAATTCAATCATGACAGTTACTAACACTCACTTATCCTATCTACCTGTTTCTTGAGAATAGCCAGGCTCTTGGTGTGCATAGGAGATTGAGGAAGAACTCCATTTGAAGGGGGTAAGCCAATTAATCCACAAAGCAAAGTCTGAAATTTTTTATCCAAATAAAATCATCAATTCCCCTCGGATCACTAGTATAAATGATCATTAACCAACCAAGTACAAGAGAGAGATACCGTTAGTCCTAGCAACAATATGTCATAGTGGTATGCAGAAGGTTTCTTGAGATTGAATTCCTTCTGTTGTGCCAGCTGGGAAGCAACACTATGGTCAAAGAAGTAAAGCCCCGCTATCATTATGGCGGGAATAAAAGCAGCAAAAATATATGACGGAGAAACCTTCCCCATATCCTGCAGAAAATGCTATGTAAGTAATGACCAAAACCACTGAAGTAAGAACTGCTTTGACTATATGCAATATTACGGATTACTTTGATTACTGTCCAGTGATGTAAAGATGTAGACTCCCAAACAAGAGGAGAGGTGAGCCTTCTGGGAATTCCAGAAGGCACTTTACTTGGTACTATGAATGATAATGCTGTCCACACCACCACCATGAAAGGCACCCCATAGTCTGCAACGAAACTCCTAAACCACCCTGTTCAATAAACAAACTATGTCAGATTCCCTACTCCAACCATGCTATGGTTCAAAACACTTGAAATTCACTTAACAAACCTGTGCCATATAACCATGACCTTGCTCTTCTGCTCTTTAAAGACGTATAGAGAAGGCCAAAGGTGAATATAATACCCATCAATCCATTTGCATACAGCCAATCAAAATGGTACTTTTCCGATGTTGGGTCTCCCTCTTTAGGAACATTAAACTCACTTATAATTCCCTGAACTTGCAAAAACTTGTATCAAAGTACTTTTTCCATGTCTTATGCCAAATCATGTCTAATTTGATATTTGATACCTAGACTAATATACCACAAACTGACCTTTATAGCCTCTTGAATGAACAAGACTGTGATCAACATGCCAAAAAGCTCACCCGCGATCCTTGTAAATCTATTGATGATATTTCCAGCATTGAATATTGCTAGAAGAAACAGCAAGAGAGCAGTCCATACACAAACCCTGGGACGTTAATTATATCAATTAGACATTGATTTCACAACGAACTTGGTTCATATAGAAAATGTTTTTTCTTACCATCCTGCCCACGCTAAAAAGAGTTCTCGTCCCAAGGAATCCTTATCTTTGGCAAAGTTGTACAAATAAGTGTACATAATGATAGTGGGTTCAGCAACTCCTACGATTAAGAGAGGCTGGCCACCCAAAATTGAGTGTATGATTCCACAAATAGCTGTAGAAGCCAGCGTTTCTACGGTGCTCAAGCTTCCATCTGTATACAAACAACAGCTAGTTCAATCTTACTGTCAAGTTTTTCACTAATAAAGAGACTAACTTAAAACCATTTCTTCTCGTGCTTACTCATGCAGTAAAATGCATGAGAGGTTGAAAAGGCTTGTGCTAATGTATGAAACACACTTACTTGTAGTACAGAAAATGCATTTTAAGTTGTCATTTTAACTTTCTTATAAAATACAGAAGACGTACCTTGCTAAAATACTTCTAAAATAATCAAGTTGAATTGTATATAAAATCATGAGATTTATCAACGTAGATTCATTTTTTAGAAGAAATGTTTAGCAAATTACCTGTGTCTCTACTTAGCTGCTCGCCAAAGGCAATGACTGGAAGAGCAGAAGCAAAGAAAATATAGGTAGTTGGGGCCAATATTCTGTCAACAAAAAGAGAGTGTTCATTAAAGATTACTATTCTTTAAAAGTCTACTTAACGAAGATCTGATATATATAAATAAGAAGCTTACCCAGCTCCTGAGTAGAGACCAGTTGTCCAATCATCTTTATAGTACACCGCTCTTCCTCGAAGGTCTTTCTTAGCACCCTTAAAAGGTGTTTTTAAGCTTTCCATACCTGCATTCACACGGTGATGAGTCATACTCATTAAAAAATTCTTAAGCATCCAAAGGCAGAGAAAACAGAAAACGAGAAAGTGGAAAACATAACACGCATATACAATCACACATACACGCCTTAGGTTTCTCTCCATTGGTTTTGGCTTCTTTCACCAACCAATTTGACAGGAAACAGGCCATATGGACCATTACTGGAACACTCAAAAAAATGAAAAAAATAAAAGAAAAAGACGGAAATGTTTGACTTCACACACGCGTTCAATTTACGATTTACTTTCAGTTTCTGTAAGTGCTGTTCGATCAATAAGAATCCATAACGAAAGAGATATTAATAACACAAACACGAAAGGTGCTCGTGACGAACACAAGAAAAAAAAGAAGTTAACCAAGAAATCAGAATTCCGGCAACACAAAAAAGAAACCAAATTCTTTACATTTGCAAGTATACATGCAGAATTAGTATACAAACCAACGAAAACGATTCAAGAACGAAAAGGTGTGATATCATGCAGATTAAAAACCAATGCATAAATGTATTATACCTGGTTAATACTCAATGCAGAATTGATAAGAACGAAGAAGAAGAAGAGAGATGATACTGCACGTAGCGGAGATGTTGAGGTGGCCACGAGGAGAAGAGCAAAACTAGTATTTGAATTGGTTTTTCGCTGAGTTTGGGTGCTTTTATTACGCAGACGGAGTAATGAAACAGAGAGAGAGGCAAAGTCCACGTTGTTCAAAGGGAGAAAATCCTAACTGGTCCCCACTGTCACAGAAATTACTGTTTACAATTCTGAAAGCATTTCACACTCAAAAAGTTCATTAAGTTTATAACTTTGACAAGGTAAAGTTGAACTGTGAAATCAACAATGGAGAATTGTTAGGTTGAAGAGGAGAGAAGGAACTGGTTTCTGCAACCAAGAACCCTGGATTAAATTTTGTTGGAGGATGTGTTCAGTATAAATGTTTCACTGTGAGTGTATGTGGAAAGGATACAACTATTATATAGAATGAGAAACTAAAAACTTTTTTCATTAATGTTTTGTGTGAACAATTGTTACATTTATGTGGGGTAGTTTTTCTTTACTATTCAAGTCCACACCCTACTTTTTTATTGGAAGGAGTCATCACTCTAAATTTGCTATTTCATTAATTAAATCAATTATGAAAATTTTATTAACTTTTTAATAATTAATTAATTGAAATGTTATAATTTTTATGATCTTTATGCTTTTATGTTGAATAAATATTTATAATATTTACGGCATATAAAATAATGATCCATGAATATATTTCAAAATTTATACATTAATAAGGAAATATTTAAAAGTGTAAATATTAAAATATATGTGCAGTTAATTATAGCAAATAAATTTGTGATTGAAAATACGAAAAATGAAGGTGTATTGATGTATTGTTTCTTACTCCTCATTTATATTTTTTTTTTAGTTTTCATTTTTTTTTATTTGATCAAGTTGTGAGTTTTAAAAAACGTCTGGAAAAAAGTTGGCTAATCATCAATCGAACAAAAGACCATTTTAAACTATTTTAAAAGCTTAAAGAAATAACCCTATTTAGAAAAATTAAGAAATCAAATTGATCGTAAAAAAATTGAAAAAACTATGATTATAATTTATTCTAAGCTATTATCAAATCACCACAGTAAACAAGATATACAGAGATCTCAAAATTAATTTCAACCCATTAATCAATCTGGTTTATCATGGATTTGGGTCGGGTTGGATCAAAAATATTCAATTTTTTTGAAAATGGATTAAATTCAACCCGACTCACTTAACCCATGGATTAGAGTCGGGTTGATGGTGAGTTGACCCATTTAATCCATCAACATTTTTTTACAATTTTTTTTTGTTTTTTAATAATTATTTACTATTTCTAATTATATATGTTCACAATTTCATATCTCTAAATGTTAGAATGTTGATCAATAATATTGAATAGTTTGAATGTTTAATTAATTTGATTGTCAAGTTATATACGTTGATACTTTAATTTTTAATTATAATCTTTATAGTAAATTACTCAAACAACCATCTTATAAACAAAATTTTCTAAATTAGCATGACAAATATGTGTAATTTTTTTATTTATATTTTGTTGAATAGCATGACAAAAAATATGTAATATTAGCCATGTTTTCTTAGATTATATGGATACTTTATTGGAAACAATTCATCGTATATTGGTGGTGAACATGATGAAGACATTGGTTATTGATTTTACCGCGATTGTAATCTCATGAATTGTTTAAAAAATTATTTAAAAAATTATTTAAATATTTGAATACTTAAAAATAAATAAACAAGTAACTTTTTTGTGTAGTTGTTGTAAGTCAACCCCACTTAACCCACCAAACCGTAGTGGGTTGAACTGGATTACAAAATTTCTTGTTCACCATAAAGTGAACTGGGTTGGGTTCACTTATTTTCAACCCATGTCGTGGTAAACCAAACCGTGTAAGCTGGGTTTGCTCACTTTAATATGTCTAAAAATAAAGTATAATTATAAAAATATTTTATAAAACATGATAAATTGATTTCTGTATATTATACAAAATTCATTTAATATTTAATGATTTAATTATTTGTTTTAATTAGAATGTAGACCTTTGAGACCCGCCTTAATTATTATAATTAAATATGACATATAATAATATTTTATACGAAATTTAGAAGGAAAAAATCAATTAAATTCAAAAAGGTTTTCCTTTCAAACAAAATTTACATTTCTTTATGCATAACAATATTTGGAACATTCTATCTCTGTTCACTTTTTTTTGTCACTTTTAATCACATCCTTTATTTTATTTTTTCTTCTCTTTAAGTTTTTGTTTTTATGGTCTCTTTAACCTATTTATGAAAGACGTAATCATTTCAAACAAACAAGTTTATTTTAAATATTTGGATGTTGAGTCTTCTTACTTAGTTAAGAGATCTTGAGGGTATGAAGATTTAGACGACAGAAATTAAAATTTGGATTTTATGTTAGGTTTTTTTATTTTTTATTTTTTTATTATGTTTTTATAATATATTGATTATTATTAATTTTAATATTTTAAAATATATTAAAAAATATTTAAAATATTAACACAATATATTTACATTGTTCAGTTTGTTTATAATGTTTAGTAGAAGAAAACAGTAAAAATTCTGGACTTTGAAAAAATTTGAACTCAGAAAAATCAGTAGAAGGTAACCTTTAAATTAGAGTTATTATCTATGAAGGTTTTAGAGAAGAAATTTTGTGTTGTTACTGAGAAAAAAGTTATATTGTTGCATGTGTGCCTTATGTTTTTCAGTTGCATATAGAAACTTAGTCATGTTATAAGTGGACATTTTTCAATTGCAGATAAGATCTAAAGCTGATGTTAATATATAATAAATTTACATTATAAATTAAAATTTATTTTAACTCTAATTTTTATTTTAAAAATATTATATATCAAAATACTTTTAAAAATTAATTGTATAAATTACTTTTTGAATATGTACAAAAAATTATTTTATCACACCAATAAAATATATTAAAATCCAAAAATAAACCTTCCCTCTCTTTCTCTTATTCCTTTTATCTTTTCCACCCTGTCCTTAATCTTGACAAAATTAGTTTGTTTTTTACATTACAAGATTCGTATTAATTGTTTAATTAATACAATCTACCTTGCTATATTTAAGTAAAATTAATTGTTAAAGACCGAATAATTTATTCAACAAAGAAAAAAAAATTAATTGTGGTAGTCTGACATTTTTGAGTGCTTATTAGTAACAGTATATATATAGTTGTATTAATTATATTTGTTCGTAATATTTATTTATTATATTTCAAACTTTATTTGGAATATTATTTATAATAGTAAAAATCATGAAAATTTACAATTTTGGTGACATATATAATTTATAACTAGGGACGGATCTTCGTTGGTCCGCGGGTCATAGCCCCCTCTCAATATTTTTTCTATACGTTAGAAATTAAAATTTATAATATGTTTATAATTTTAAAAAATTAATTTAATTATAGGTAAAATTTAATTATTTAATGAATATAAAAATAATAAAAATATTTATTATCATCTTTTCACTTATTCTCTTACTATTAATTAATATTTTCATAACTAAATTGTTAATATCATGTTCGATAGAAAATTAATTTAAAATTTTAATTTCAATATTTTATTGTTAATATTCTTAATTATTAGAATTTAAAAAATCTATCAAACATCATTGAACTATAGCAAATTTTAACAAAAATAAGAATTATATTTTACTTAAAAAAATATTTTTTTATTAAACAAAATTATGAAATAAAATAGAAGATAAATTTGTTTTACATAATATAATTATTCATATTAATAATAAAAATATAACCAAAAATTATCACTACTAGAATTATTATTTCATGAGATTTTTTCTACAATCCTTTTATCAATTTTTGCAACAAAATATATTTTTTTTCTAAGAGTTTTAATTGGTTACTAATTCATTCATTAATGGATAATTATTTCCTATAAAATTATAAAATTTTCAAGTATTTTTTACAAGTTTTTTTGTGAAACCCTAAATAGTTTACTAAAAAATTAGTAACAAATCCTTACAAATTATTTTTCATAAAAAAAAATTGTAAATATTTATTATGAAAATAATTTCAAAACAAAAAAATTAATAGTGTATATTTTAACTTAATTATTGATGAGTTTAATAATTTAAAAATACAAAGAAATTTTATTATATATATGATTTATTTTATAATTATAATTATAATTAAATTATATATTATATATTATATATTTATTTTTTATACTAATCATAATAATAGAACCATATAAATTTTAAAATATTATTTTCACTTCTCAAAATTAACGTTCCAAATCTGTCACTATTTGTAACTTTGTGTAGCACGACCAGATCACAAGGGAGTTTTTCTTATGTCGATTTTAAGACGTTTATTTTTTAATTAAATATAAAAATTAATAAATAAATAAAAATGATATCTTAAAGTATACAAAATTAAACTACTTATTAATTATTGGTTTTTAGAAATAAAAAATATATTTATTTGCATTCGAAAATTATTAGCTTTTATACATAGGCGTAATAAAAAAATTAATGCTACGTAATTTTGAGGTAAAAAAATAAATTATGATCTGACAGCTTTCACTCTGCACATAACTTAAGTAGATTATAAACTTTTGTGTATTATTTGAAACATATAGAAAGAAGCTTTGTTAGTGCAATTTGATGCAGCATTTTGGCTCAACAAGAATTGGAGAATCGGAATCACTGTCACCTTTCCAACTTTCTCTCACTGTTACTTCGGTCATTATAGCGAAAAAGGGTAATTTGTTAGGAAAGAAAATTATAAATGGTTGCACTCTGTATTCCCATTATCAATTTTTACTTTAAAAAATTATATTAATGTGATTTAGTATATGGTATTAATTCTTTCAAAAAAAATAATGATATATTTAAAATTTATTTAAGCTATTTTTTAATAATGTCATAAAATGTAAGATAATATAAATGATTCACATGGTGCCACATATTCTAAATTGAATGCATCTAATATAACATCCATCCAATTTACAATAAATGAACACCGAGTGTCTGTCAGGTAAGGCAAAGATTGAAAAACAAGTATATACCAAATATATAAAGTCACAGTCCAGTGTTAACATATTTATCATCAACCATAAAATATTCATAATTAAGCATATTCAAATATGAAAAAAAAAAGCAAAGAACATTTTTATTAGGCAATATTTATTTGAAAAATTAGTATACAATACTTTAATTTATTATTATAAATTATTAGAAATAGACTTTAAATTTAACACAATCTCACAAAACTGCTTATAAGTTGATATTTGTACCTCATTTATATACTATGAAATGTTTTTATCTTTAATCGAGGTGAGATTTTCGATATAAGCTAAACACTTATATTCTAATTGATATTTTATTTAATTATTGACAAAAAAAAATATTTTTTAAAATAAAAGTATTTTCTTATGATGCAGAATCTTATTTAAGATGTGTAGTTTTAAATTTTATGATATATCATCATATTCTGATAGAGAGGTAATACAATATATATAATATTTGCAATAGTCTTTTAGGATAGTTTTCTCATTGGTAAAAATATTTATCTAATATATATGTATGTATGTTCATTTGTTAAGAGTTGAACAATTTTCACTGTGCACGTAACTAAAGTAGATTATAAACTTTTGTGTATTATTTGAAGGTTATAGAAAGAAGAGTTGTTAGTGGTATTTGATGCAGCATGTTGGCTCAACAAGAATTGGAGAATCATGTCATCTTTCCAACTTTCTTTTACTGTTACTTAGGTATGTATGAAAGTGAGAGGGAAAATAGTGAAAAAAAGGGTAATTTGCTAGGGAAGAAAATTATTATAAATGGTTGCACTCTGTATTCCCATTATCAGTTTTGAAGAAAAGAAATTGATTTTGTATTAATATAGCACAAACAATCATTGTGGTCTTCACATTTCATTCTTATTATATTATGCTAAGCCACCATGTTATCTTTCTTTTATTTTTCTTATTAATTATATGTTTTATTAGCATTAATGTAAACGAAGAAATTAACAAAAAAAATATATAAAGAGTTTTAATATAAAGACCTATAGAATAGTTTACAATTATATAGGTTTTAAAGATGACATTTAGATAATTTTGTTCGTAAAAAGTTTTACTTTTTATTATCTCTTTAAAAATTCTCTCTAATTTTTTGAGATTGTCTCTCTAAAAGAGAATTAGTAAATCTATTTTTTAGTTAGTTTAACATTTTTGCACAAGATTATATGATCCACATATGTGTCTTAAAATAGTTTAATTAAATTTTTACATGGTTATATAATTCATATATGTGTCTCAAAATAGTTTAATTGAATTTTTATTTAGTTATGATCGTTATAATATGTGTACATATGTGATCTAGTGCGCGTGAACGTAATTATAACTCTAAAAACAACTTTGAGATAGGGGTATTTAGGTTAGAAAAGCCATTTTAATTAGATGAATTATTCTGCCTTTTTGATGCGATGAGTTTAATGTTTATTAATTATCAATGTGTTGAGTTGTGAGTGTGTTATTTAATTAATTTTATAAGTTATTGATGGTTGATGAAAACCTCCTTTATTCTTATCATCAAACTTATCAACTTGCTCTATATGCATGGCTTTTTAATTAAAAAAGAAAGAAACAAATTTTGTAGTTAAGTCGAATAAAACTACTTGATAGGCCTCTCATTCTTTAACAAGGTATAAGCAGAGAGGATTCAAGAGTTTGATAGATTTAAAATGATTTAAGAATAAGGTATTTTATTTATTTATTTTTATGCAAAATTATTTATTAAATTATCATAATTAATTTCATTTAATTTTCACGTTATTTTTCGGTCTCAACTCCTGTTCATTGTTTATTTTTTTAGAGGTTTTACTTCCATTATTCATCCAAAGACTAAATCCTTAGTTAATAGCCATGCAATTCAATCAAAGCAAAATTTCAATCCCTCATCAAAATATATGTAGAAAAATTCTCGAAATCCATATATTGAAAAGTATTTGAAAAACATAGACAAAAATAATGCACTTTTAATCCTAATGCAAATTCAACAAAATAGAATAAAAATAACTTCAACAGAAACAAAAAGAAAAACAAGTTAATAAAAAATGAGGATAAAAAGATTGATACACAAACAATATGAGATTAAAGGAATAAAATCTATCACTAAAATCCTCAAAAGAATAATACTATAATGAATAAAGTTATTCTGATCCGGTCACGATTTTGTTCTTAAAAAACATCTCGGATGATGGAGGAAGATAAAAATATTTAAAAAATCACTTGACCTCGACTCTTAAGCAATATGAACCTTATTAGGTATACCGAAACAAAAACAAAGATAAATAATTAAAGTAATCAATATATAAGAAGCTACATAAATAAAAGAAGAAAAATATAAATCAAAATTGATTATAAAAAGATAAAAACAAGTAAAGATTTTATTTTTTTCTAAACAAAATTATAATTTATTAGAAAAATATTTTAAATCATTAAATATCATATTTAATACCAATAAAAATTAATAAACAATTAAAATAATTTAATTAAATTTATTCTAATTTTTCAAAATTAATTTAATAAAATATATTATACTAAAAACATAATTTTATAATTAATTTAATAAAAAAATTAGTACTAACGACAAATATTCTACCTTTCCTCTTAGATGTCTAAAACGGTGACGTCATACGAACTTGAACTTGAGTTCTATGTATAACTAATAGTTGACATTATATATTCAGATTAAAATTAAGATTATATGTGGGTGAAATTTTTTCTGAACGTTTGATTTAACCTTTTTTATATTTTTATTTAATGTAAAATATTTAATTCATATTTAAATTTCTATGAAATATCATTTTCTCCTTAAGATGTGGTCGGAGATTTGTCTTAAGTAAATTGTGATTCTTTGACCATTTGATAGCATTAAAATTCTCTGTGCGTTGGCATAGAGTTTTTCAGTTCTGCCACGTCTTGCACACAAAAAGTCTACCTATAACCCACAAAATTTGGACGCGTTATTAATGGTTACCCATATATGCCTAAAAAATAAATGTACAAAATATAAACAACCCCACTATCATTCAAATCTATGAATAATTTATATATATATATATATATATATATATATATATATATATATATATAATAGAAAACAAATTAAGTAAGTTAATTAGTATTTTAGTATATACGTTTTTTAAAATAAATGGTACAATTTAAAGTTATAAAAGGAAGTTATGTTTTGTATTTTTACATTAAACTAAATAAAAGGTTAAATATAATTTTTTATTAACTTTTAATAAAATTTATAATTATTCTCTCATCGAAATTTTAGTCTAATTTAGTTTTGTAATTTCATAAATGTGTGAATTTAGTCATTTTAATTAAATTTGGTTAAGTATATACACATTTTAAACGTGTTTGATGATAGCATTTGAACATTTGAGTTGTTTATACGATTTCACACACATTCCAATATTAGTTAAGAATCACATTTGAAATGTCAAAAACTTAATCCAATTTTATTTTATTAAAATTATTAAATTCATGCTAAATTAGTATGAAATTTAAAAGAAAATTATCATAAATTATAAAACTAAAAACATATTTAACTGTTAAATGAATATTATTTTTGTCCAACCTAGCAATATGTTAACTCTTATCTCTTTCTCTCGATGATTTTGGATAGTTATTGATATGGGTTTAAAGAGATGTTACTACCTGCAAGAACTTTTCTCCCACTCATGATAATAATATGTGTATTTATAAATAATAAATGTTATTGATTATAAGATTCGCTAAAGCTATAAGATGTCAACTTATTTTGTTCAGTTTATAAAATATACTTATACTGATTTTGATGTTTTACCAAAATTGTTGAATTTTTAAAATATGGTGATGTATACTGATTTTAATGTTTACCAAATGTCCAACAAAAATTCTAATTGTTTGCTTAATTTATTTAATTAATTAATTGATATAATGAGCTCAACCTTGTTTTATTATCATTTCAGATTTTCAAGATCTATTCGGGTGTGTTTCTTAAACTTTTTTGATTGACGTCATTCAGTCTTATATAACACAAATATAATAACATATTATTGTTTGATGTGAATTGGATTAAAAAAAATATTATAATTCTATGGTATAATATTAATTCAGATCTATCTAATATATCTCAACCAAAAGGTAGTAAATTGGTTATTCAATCTTTTACTGATTTTTAAATGAATCTTGAAAGTTTTTTAATTTTTATAATCCAAAATAACACAGTTTTTCAGTTTTGTAGTAAGGGACTGATTAAAGCAATTAAGAAAGATATAAAAGATGAGAGAAACAAAGAACAAAACCATTTTTATACTGGTTCGATTCAAGATGAATCTACGTCCAGGTCTTCTCCTAAGTAATCCACTTAGGAGGATTCCATTAATTCAATAGAGTTACAATGATTACAAGAGCATCTATATAATTCAAGACCCTAAAGACTAAAGAGTTTGATCTACAAATTAATAACTCCCCTAGATGCAATGCATCACACAATTACACTTAGGCCTTCACTTCACACAGTGAATCAACTGTAAACATAAATATAATAAGAACAGAAAGAAGGAACGAATACACCTAGTGGATGTGCAGATTTATCACTTGATCGTAGATCCAAGCTTGACCCTCCAAGATTGAGTCCATTATCAATCATTTTGAATATCCAAATGGATGATCACCAAGAAAGTAAGAACTCTGTGAATCTTGATCCCATAAAGAAATCTCTCAGTTCGTCTCTTAATAATTTAGTTATTTCTCTATGTTTTAAAATTGATTTCAAAACTATTTTTATACCAGAGTTCTACTGCAGTAATTGATTAGAAATTTACCTAATAGATTATCGTGGGTGTAATCCTATATATAACACCTATGCAAAAGATAATTTCATGATGAAGTCTAAAACAGTGATACACAATATTTGTATAGGTTTGAACATCATTACAATAATTTTCATTAGAATTGAGCTAGCTCCCCCTCTTAGCATATATGATTCTCCAAGTATAGTTGATGGATTGATATTATGATAATTTGAGAAATTGTGATTTATATGTGTTAATGTTTACCGTTACATATATAGTAATATTTATTTGAAGAAAAATTAAAAGCTATTTATTTATGAGATATTGTCATGTATAATTTATATTATATACATTTACTAGGTTAATGACAAATATTATGGTGACTTAGTATTAGTTTTTCGGTGTAATTGTATTCATTGAGTTGTTATACTATGGAAACATGTTCGATGTTATATTTAGTAATTATTACTTGAACTTATTTACGTATGAATTGTATTATATGTTTGATTAAAATATGAAGCCATTTTTTTATTTATTTATTTTTTCTAAATCTGTGTTGTGTAACGTAGTCAAAGTAATTAGACAGAAACGTAAGAAAATTGTACTTCTCATCACGTAATGAGAGTAATAATAATATGACAGTAGAGAGAAATTAGACACAAGACGTAGAAAACTGTACTTCTCATGGTCATCTTTCTTTCACGTCATACATTTTATCCAAACCCCTCCCTCTCAACCGACTTTTTTTATTTTAATTCCTTTTTTCATGACATTCATTTCAGAAACTGATAACTAAAGGACGTTTTAGTTTGATTTGACTTTGTATCACGGTTAAAATATATAGTTAGTCCTATTTTTATTAAATTTTATTAATTTCATTTTAATATTGTTTTTTAAATTAGATTTCATCAATTTTATTTAATTAATTTTATTTTAACATCAGTTAAATAATTAATATTAATAAAAAGTAACTTACATGTGTCACTGATTTTTTTAATATTTTATAATTGTTTTTAAATTTTAAAAAATTAAAAAAAGTAAAAACTAAAAATTACAAAATAATACGTCATAATCAATATTATTTATTATCGTTAATTATTTAAATGAAATTTAAAAAAAATCAAATTAAATAAAATTGACAAAAATTTGACATAGTTAAAAAATAATAATATTATAATTAAAATAACAAAATTTAATCGAAACTAAATATATATTTTAACCAATAACTTTTTATTTACTTTATAAAATATTTTTTCTTTAATTTCTATAATATTTTAATCATGAAGTTTAGTAGAAAAATTTGAGAAAAATAATTATCTCAGTATACTAAATTGTTGTATTATATGGATATCTTGTTATATAAATATTTAGTGGAAGTAGCATAAATTCTTGGTCAGTAGAAGTGTATTTCTTTGTGTTGTATGAGATTAATTGTTTTATGATAAATGTCAAGTGGACAGAGTTATAATCAAATTATGATGTTTGAATTGTTACACTCTTAAATATAAAGAGTTAAAATAACAACAAATACTAAAAAATTAGAATACTTTTCTTTAAATTTTGTGATGATGATAAATATTTGTGATATTTAACTGAGTTTGTGAAAGAGGTTGTTTGTGTTGATTTTATTGAGTTTAACTGTATAAGTATAATTGGAGTAAATTAATCTTTGAGGTATTAATATTGCCATTTGAATTATTTGGACAAAGTTTTGCATTAAATATATATATTTATATTTATTTGTAGTGTTTAATATTTATTTAAATATATTTACAATACTAAACATATATATTTCATGACGTGGAGTATTACGTGTAACTAACCACTATTTTTCACACATTCCTTAAAATAATTTATTTACTAAAATTAAAATTAATATAATATTTTTTTCTGGTTTTTCTCATACCTTGAATACTATAATTCAAATAAAAATTAAAATTTTGAAGATCACGCAACGACTTTCAGATAAAAACGTAAATTAATTCAACATACATGTATACAAAATGATCAACATGCAAATATATATATATATATATATATATATATATATATAGATTATATGATTTTACTGTCAACACTTTTATCAAAATATCTTCTCTTTTGTTATGTATCAATCTTAAATCCTTTCGTTAAATTAAGTTTATACCAATATAAATAGTCTGGCTTTTGAAGGTGGTAGTGAAAAATAGGTGCAAAATAATTTATTAATTTTATTACACTTAAATTATTTATAATGATATTGGCATCTTAAAACTATACTAATAAAAAATATATCATATCATACTAAAATGTATCATCTAATAATTTAATAAGAGGAGAAGAAAAAAAAAATCCTAGGATTAAGGCCTCGTTGCTTCGTTTCGAGAAAAAAAAAAACAATAATGACTTCTGTTGATTTGTTAAATTCATGAAGAAATAATTAAATAATGAAAATATTTTATGAATTCACCCGCTCATGAAAAGAAAAAAAAAGTTATCACAAATATCTTCTTCAACTAAAATTTAAGTTTTGATATCATTTGTTAACATCACATCTCAAAAATTATTTTAAAAACATTTCATGCTCAACCTTTAAGGACCAAGAATTCAATTCCAGAAATAGATACGAAAAAAAAAATACCAAATTCTTAACCAAATTAGCAAAATGAAAAGTTATGAATAAAAAAAAAATGCCAAATTTTCCACTGGTTTGGTCAAAAGTTTTCCTTAATAAAAATAAAATGTTAATTTTTTGTTAAAAAAAGAAAAAAACTATTTCTCTCTTACGACGGTTCTTACTGCATAACAACTTAGAAATTGGACGCAACTTTCTTTCCCAAGTTTTTGGCATTTGTCTTATTTAACAACTTCTTTGGCCAAAGTTTGAATACTCAAACTAATAAAATTGGTATCCATCTTTCACTAAATTCTCTTCCTTGGATATTTACATCTTAACCAATTTACTTTCTTTGTTTTAAAAAGAAAAAAAAAATTGGATTAGTTTGTATTTTGTAGCACAGTTTAGGGATGTCTTCTTCATATATTTAAATTTATTTTATTTCGTTTACATTTAGAAATTAATATTTTACTCTTTACATTTCATTCTCTAACATTGATGATTTTTTTTTTTAATTCACAAAGTATTTAGAATATTTTGTTAGGAATGCAAGTGTGAATGTAAGTCTCACATTGACTATAAATGAGAACATAGAGCACGATATAAGGATAAAGACCCATAAATTTATTGTCTTAAGATTTTGAGTTAAGAGTGATATCAATTCTTTATGTGATTGAGTTCATGTCTCATTGATATTATATTTGGTGTTGTATTTTCCGGTAAAACTTCTCCTTATAAATCTAACAAGTGGTTGTCAGAAAAATTTTGTTTGTTTAAGGGTTTTTCATTTTGTAAATAACATTTATTGTTTTTTATATTTTTCCACTTGCAGGAACCAAGATCGACAAAGGTAGAATTTCAAATTATATTAATGCATACTAATTACGTATTACTGCTTCAATTAGATATTTAGTATGCATGTGTGTATATCCCATGACTTAAATACAGATAAAGAAAAAAGAAATATCTAGACATGAAAAAGGTAAAAATGTTTAAATGTTAAACTAGATATTTCCTCATTCGTTCATTCAGATGTAAAATTATATGTTCCCTTATTAGAAAAACATAATAATCATAGTGAGATCACAAACATGAGTTAATTATTATTTAAATAAATATATAAGTATAAATAGTTACATATATAATTTACTAAAGTTTGTTGGAAATAGTCCAAATGTGAGTCAAAGTTTCACATTAGATATAACAAATAAAGTTAAACACTGTATAAGAATAAAGACTCATAATTTTATTACCTTAAAATTTTTTAATAAATATAGTGTCAAATATTTTATATGTGTAAAACTAATGTCATATATATAAAATCACAATCTCTATATCTATAATTCATATGTGAAAATATATATAAATCCAACAATTTTATCATTTAAAAAAAAAGATGCTGAATAGTTTTCCTTCTTAAGTTCATCCCTGTGAATTTATACAGATCTTTATAAGCAGATACTCATCACTCTCTTGTTCATCCTTGTAAACAATAATTTCCAATAAATAAATACATCCACCAAAGTTTTGTATTAAAGATAATGTATTTTATGTAGGAGTGACTCATAAAAAATAACAAATCCTCTTAATGTATTTCATACAAAATATCTTATTACAAACATAATAAAAACCATAATTTTTTTTTATTTTACATTATTTTTTTATGATTTTCAATAATTTGTATAAACTATATATCTTTCAATAATCCATTTAAAAATGAGACCTTAATGGCTGCCACCAAAGTCACCCCCTTCACTCATCAAATTAAATTGCATTTTCTTTTACATTGAATAAATACTATTTATTGTTAAAAGTCACAAAATTATTAAATTAATTTAGGTGTTAAACACATTACCAAGGATTCATTAATACAACATTAAATTCAAAGTTAAATACCTCGAACTTATCAAAACTCAAGTGAAATTTTATTTTAATTTCCATTGCTACCACTAAAAAATAAATACTAAAGATATATAATCTTTTAAAATCTAATTTAATTAAAATTCATGCAGAATTAAAACAAATTTGATTATAAACATTTATATGTAAAATAACGATAAATTATTAAAATAAAATAATATGTTTATGTATAAATAACTCTTGAGTGATTTTTATTATAGATATTTTTAATGTTTTCAAAAGTTTAATGCTATTTAAGTTTTTGAAAAAGCTTCAAAGCATTAAAGTAACATTAAACTTTGAAAATCTTAAAAATATCTTAATTATTACTTACAAAACTTTTTGTATATTTATATTGTAACATCCAATTATATTAGATAATTGCTATAACTAGGTTATTATGCAATGAAAAAAATAATTTAGAAAGTGTGTATTTATATCGTTACTTGAGCAATAGTTTTACAGGTAGAGATCGAAATGAATTTTAATATGTTCATTATTCCTTTATTGAACAACTTCTAATAAAAATGTCGTATAAAATATTAATTTATATTAAAGATATTAAAAAATGTATTTAAATTATTTTTTCTTAAAAATTGTTAATGTCATAAATCATAATTTAAGTATTACCTACAATACGTTTAACTCATAAAATAATTAGGCATAGTTTTATAGAAAACATTATACAGCATGTACTTATATAATCATTCACTTAATATAAAATGATATTTTTACATAAAAATGTAAACATTATTTTCCTTGAAAAAAACTATCCATGTTAATACTTTTAGATACATCTTTACATTAAAAAAATAAAATATAAAGTATAAAAAATTATATGAACTATTCTATATCTGCATCTGATAACAAATTAATTAACTTTGACACAACATGTTTTTATTAAATAAATAGAATATATTGTAAACATATTTTTTATTAATTGTTATAACATTTTTATCTTACCATGTGATTAGGATATTACTTAAAAAGAATTTATGATAAAGATATTTGATGAAAAGAAATGGAGAATTAATTTCTATTTATTAAAAGTACCATATAAACAAGATAAAGAAAAAGTAACATGAAGATATTTTTTTTGGATAACTTGATTCACGCAAATACATTACTATTTAATAACTCACCATCACAAAATAAAATTAACTCAGGACCATCTTATACTTAAGAAAATTAACTATCATTTAAACTTATTATACGGCTTCTTAATATTAATACTAGGAATACAGATGTAAGAAAGGATGGTAGAAAATATCTGTATTAACGGATATTATGATAAAATATATAATGAGTACTAAATAAATATCTTTAAGGTTAAATTACTCTTTTAGTCCCTCTATTTGTCATGAAATTTCATTTTGGTCCTCATGTTTTTGTTGTCTCAATTTGATCCTTACTTTCTTAAAAATGATTCAATTTGGTCTTCACCGTTAACTTTGACCAGACGGTGTTAAGGTTAATGCCACGTGTCAATTTCTGGTTTTTTTTGAAGTTTTTTAATATTTTTTGATTTTTTTTTTGAATTTTTTTATTTTTGACACGTGTCATTTCACCGTTGTGCCACGTGTCAAAGTGATTCAATTTGGTCCCTATATTTGTTTTTAGTTTCAATTTAGTCCTAATTTTTGTAAAAATGAAGCAATATTGTCCCTCCTCCTTAGATTGAGACTCAATTTAATCTTTGTATACAACTTATGATGATATTCTTAATAAAATTGACATTTTTATTAAATATTTATAGAAATATTTTTAAATAATTTCTTTTAGTTTTATTATTAAACAAAGTTAAACCCCAAACTTAATTTCAAAAATTAACAATTTTGTCATCATATATAAAGACATCAAGTGTATCATATTATACAAACTTGGTAAAGATTAAAAATCAAAT
>Ga0214543_1000315_pt1 | contig 76786 bp, 35 predicted proteins | sample CNSS2metaG_FD_160094 | JGI IMG/M metagenome (GOLD analysis project Ga0214543, IMG submission 160094) | Root nodule microbial communities from cowpea collected in UCLA plant growth center, Los Angeles, California, USA - CNSS2 | ecosystem: Host-associated > Plants > Roots > Nodule | place: USA... | reverse complement strand
TATATAAAATGCAGCAATACATAATTTTTATTACAACTAATATTAACTCCTATAAATAAATATGGTAAAGAGTAATGTTAACTATTATTGATTGACAATAACAATAATTCACAATATTAAAAGGTATATTAGATGATGCATAAATTTAGAGATTTTGTTTCTAATTCTCCCTCCAAACTTATGGGATGAGAGAGTGACTCTAAATCTGTACTTATGGGATGAGAGAGTGACTCTAAATCTGTCTCTCAATCGATTGATTAGTGTATGAGTTAATACCTTATTAAGACAATCAACAAAAGAAAAACAAATTACATAGCTCAAAATGAAAAAAACATGACTTTGAAATTGATTATAAAGAGAATTGATTCTCTTATATAAATAATTCTCTTATTCTTTATATCGATTATCAATTAAGTAATTATATATATATATATATATATATATATATATATATATATATATATATATATATTACAGGAATCTTTATCCTTACAAGAATATGAATACAACTTTGTGAATTTATTTCAATTATATTCATAAAATTATGTGTACAACATTTTGTGAAAATTTATAAAGAGATCAGGAGCATTTTGGTAAGTAATGCTATTTGACTATTTTGGATATATAGTAGAAAAACTATGTATATATTTTTTTAGAAAGGTAAGAGCATATCAAGTGCTCAACATATCTATATATTCATTTATCGATAAAAGAATGTCACTTCGAGTTGAACTAAAATTTTGTTAGTTTAATTTGATTTATTTTTTGAAAATTTAGGCTTAAATACTTTTTTGGTCTTCATTTGTTGTGAATGATCCTCATTTTGACAGAATGTTTAAAATGGTCCTCATTTTTACCGAATGTTTAAAATGGTTCTCATTTTTACCGAATGTTTAAAATGGTCCTCATTTTCGCAATTCGTAGTTTAAATCATTAACGGAGTATTGTACAGGTGACACGGTTTGTATTAGGATGTGTTACGTGCACTGTACATATGGCTAATTAACGTTAATTTTTCAATTTAGGGGAATTTTGCAATTAGGGAAATTTCTTCATCTTCGTCTTTTTTGAGCTCGAATTTGCAGAGAAAGCCACTAATACTTGCCATTTTATCATTGGATTGCAGTGACGCTCTTCATTTCAATTTTCCAGTTAATCATCATCAACGAGGTAAGTGAGTTTAGGGTTTCATACCAATCTCCTTCAGGAGATCCATCTACAAAGAAATATATCAATCCATCATCTTTCCAGTCAATGCTAAAGTCTTATGGGAAAGAACTCCCTACCCTGACGTTCATCCACCACATAAGAGGATCTTATCAGGAAGACCTAAGAAAAAAAGAAGGTTGGAAGAATGGGAGTTGAGAAAGGATAACACACAAATCAGCAAAGGAGGTCATAGAAAAAAATGTAGCATATGCCGTCAGATTGAACATAACAGGAACAATTACCCAGATAAGCTTGTGGATGAGCAGACTGCAACACCTGCTGAAACTGCACCAGATGCTCAAACGGCTGAGAATGCACCAACTGCTGAGAATGCACCAAATGCTGAAACTGCTGAAAATGCACCAACTGCTGAAACTCAAACAACTTAACCACCAAGGAATGAAGTGAAGAGTCAAGCTGCACCACTACCAACACCAGAAGAACCATCTCAGCAGTATAGGATTAAATTACATATTAGGAGGAGGCCATGATAGCAGCTACAAACGTCTTAGTTATTTTTTGGAATTTCTGATGTAGAATTCATTATTGATGTACTGCATTTTGACTTTCCTTAAACTTTATTCAATTTCACTTTTGTCAAACATTGATGTAGTGCATTTTGATGAGGATGAATTAATGTTATGAATTTAACTTCTTCCAGACTTAGATCAATTTAATTTTTCCCAAGCTTAGATCAATATCACTTACTTCAATGCTCAGATTAAGATGTCATTTTGAACATGTTGGGACTAATATCAACATAATCAAACTAATTCATTTCTTCATTTAACAATAGTACAAAAGAGATTGGACTTTAAAAGATTACACAATAATACAATAACAACACAAGTGAACCCTATTACTAATTGTAACCTCTTCTCAACAACCTTCAATGACTTCTCCAAATCATTAATCTGCCTTCATTTATGTCTTCATGATGACATCCTTTTCGTTAACACCACCACTTGAAAAAAGTTGCAGCCCATAATATTGGAACCACCACTCTGTAAATCAATAAACCAAAAATTAAAACCAATTTATTATTAACACGAAAATAAAAAACAGATTGTACCCAAAATTTTCTACCAATATTCTTTGGAGTTCTTGCCATCCTCAAAGCTGTCATCTCTCCGCAGCTACAAATCAGGGTTAATCCATTTCTCGTTGAACCACCAACAGTGTACGAAGTGATACAACATGGTTGCCTCCAGTGATTACAACCAGAGGTAAAGGAAGAAGATTGAGACCGTAACATACCTATATAATGGGATTGCAGGAAGAAGAAGATTGCAGCAACACCAATTGGTAATGGAGGAACAAGATTGCCAAAACTCACCAACTGTCCAAACATTCCTTACCAAAACCCTAACTCACTTATTTATCCCCAAATATCTAATTACCACACATGTACAGTCCGCGTAACACACCCTAATACAAACTGTGCCATCTGTACAATGCTCCGTTAATGATTTAAATGACGTTATAGAAAAGGACCAAATAAAACACGAATTGCGAAAATGATGACCATTTTAAACATTCTGTAAAAATGATCAACATTTTAAACATTCTGTCAAAATGAGGACCATTCGCAACAAACACTACAAAAATGAGGACCAAAAAAGTATTTCAGCCGAAAATTTATAACCAAACATCTTCATAGATCGGTGTGAATTAAATGAATTAACTCGCTCACAATATTTTGATCTTCTAATTTATTTTTTTATATTTATTATAGTACAAATTATATTATCTATTACATCCGATCAAACTTTCAATAATTTCTTTTATTTGAAATTTCAACTTTTCCAAATAATTTTTTTATCGGGGAATTATATAATCTTCCCTTTTAATTTCAATACGATGACTTGGATATGAAATTCTAAATTTCCAAATAAAGCTCTAAAAGACCTGATTTTACGTACGAAGTTTAAAGTCTAAATAAAATCATGATTTTATCATAGGAAGCTTATATACCGCAAATAAATACTATAATTTTATTAAATCCAAATTTCAAACCTAATAACAGGTAGCGAAAAATGCTAATCTATAATAACAAGACGTGAAACTAAAATTAATTAACTATCAATAATTTTAAAAAATGTATTATTTTTATTATTATTATTATTATTTTCACTGACTTTTGAAATTTTTAAACGCTTTCTATAAAGTTCTGAAATTAATTTAAATTTTTTAGATCCATAAATTTTCTTTTATTTTGGCATATAAATTTACTAAAATTCAAACTAAAAAAAATAAATATTAATAACATAGTGGAAAGTTGAACCCCCTGACCCCTCCCGACTTTACCGTCAGCATATAACTCCTGTTGCAGTTAAATTGCTACGGTAGCATCGAAGTGAGGCACATGAGGAATGCGAAGAGCTTCAGAAAAATTGATATTTATTGCTTAAGCTATTAGCTGTGGAATTCGTAGAGTCCACATTCTCATTTCTTTGAAGCAAAAAGAAATGGAAGAGATAACGGTGAATGGAAAAAGTTCAGTAAAGGAAGAGACCCCAACCATAATACTAGTCTGTTCGAGAAAAGAGGACATGAGACGTTTCGAGGAAACTGAGGATTGTTTCATCTTAGATTTCGACCCATATGACTTGTTCGACTTCTCCATGCTCTCCTTGGACCACAAAAATAACCACCAAGGTGATGCCTCTAAAGATGTCTACATTGTTGGTGAAAACGGTAAGGTAAATATCTACAAAAACCTCCCACAACTGTTGTCGCTGCATGGCTTGAAGGGTATGTTTTGGTTTTGGAGGTGAAGTAAAATGTCGCAAGAAGTTTTCATTTCTGAATCAAACTTTTGAAAATGTTATGCTGCTTGAGTGAAGATGTTTGTTGTCGAAGTGTGTTGTTCAAAAGTTCTTTGTTTTTTTTACAAATTTATAGGTAGCTTGCAGGGATTACCCGCATCCAAGAGATCTGTGTTTTAAATTTCCGTTTACTACAACACCTCACAAGAGCTATTGTGAACTGGTAATTATTAATTAATTTGTGATTCCTTAATTGGTTCTGGAGCAGCAACTTGTTCTGAAATATCCGTGTGATGATATGTGCAGTGTTACTGTCGTGTATGTGACATACGTGCTCCTTGTAAGCATTGGACCCGATTTACGTCCCCACACTGTGATGAAGTTTATAGGCGGATCTTTAATTCTTTGGATTGAGAGGAACACGAAGAAATCTGTAGAGTATAAACTGAATTTTTTGTTTTAAGTTGTATGATGATGTGCCTCGGGGAATTCAGCTTCAAACTTTGCTTTTCTGTGTGTCCACAATCATACTATGCTATTCTGCAGATTTCATTTTTTTATTTTATTTTTAGGTTGTTTTAATCATGAATTCATAAAATAGGAACTGTTTTGAATTTTTTTTTTTTAAATTTGGGTTAAGCTGCTATGGGAAGGACGATATTAAAGGTGAAGTTATCCTTCCTCCAATCAATTTCTTTTTTTTTTTTTAAAGTAACATCGTCAGATTACGGTTTCTTTACATATAAGAGTGAAATCGTCATCTTATATAAATCATTTTAGTTTTCTTTTTCTGAACATTATTGTAGTTTTATTTTATTTTTTCAAAATTTTCACTTTTCAATTTTTTGGTTTGAATCTCTACAGTGGGGATCAACGCTTTGTTCTCCATCACGCCCTTAAGCTTTCTCCTTAGCCATCGTCCAGTACAAGCTTCGTCACTACTTTCGTTGCCGCCTTCACCTGCGCCAAGCCCTGCTGCTCCACCACAAACCCCGCCACCTTCGATGACCCCAGACTCAAGTTCCTGTCATCGGCCGACACTTCCACCTTGCTCTGCCCGAAGTGTCACGATATCTTCCCACTCCGGCCAAAAAGTAAAGTCGTCGTCTGGGAGGAAAAGAAACCAATCTTGTCCTAATGATTTTGTTTTTAAAAAGAAAAAATATATGAAATCGATTGGATGGAGGTCGACTTTGCCTCTAATGATGACTTATCTGTTTTACAAAAATAAATTAGACGGACTCTATTTTACAAATTGAAGTTAAAATCGACTCCAAATAAAAAAAAAATCGCAGATTTCGCATCCCTTCAAGTTCATGCTTTTATGAATAGCTATTACAGTTAGAAAAATATCTTTTTTTGTTACAACTGTTTGTTAGTTGTTTCTTTTTAATTTTCCTTGTAACCATAGTATAATAAGCTTGTACAGTACGTTGATCAATAAGGAATTATGCAGGTTTTATTTCTTTCTGTATCATAACACTTATATGGTATCAGAATAGATATTACCTTTCTCGTTTTCGCACCCGTCTCTGCTTCTTTTGTGATCAACCATGGCTAAACCTAGCCAAAACACCCTTATACCTACACTAGATCATATCATCAATCCGACAAACCCTCTATACCTCCATCCCGGTGAGAATCCCGCCATTGTTCTTGTTTCCCCTCTCTTGATGGAAAACAACTTTTATTAGTGGCAGCGAGAGATGTTGGTGGCCCTTGAAACCAAGAACAAGGAAAAGTTCATCAATGACAGTCTTTCTTGTCCCATAAATTTTGATCCTCTATATGATGCATGGCGACGCTGCAACCTCATGGTCATGTCCTGGTTATTACGCTCCATGTCTCCCTCAATAAAGCAGTCAGTTATGTGGATGGATACAACCCTAGAGATTTGGACAGATCTCACAGAAAGATTCTCTCATGTCAATGAATTTCGTGTTGCTGATCTTCAAGATCAGATTCAAACCTGTAAACAAGGTGATTCTAGTGTTTCTGAGTATTACACAAGGTTGAAAATTTTATGGAAAGAAATAGAACTATATCGGTGTGTTCTTCTTTGTTCATGCTCCACACCTTGCTCTTGCGGCATTCTTTCCAGGCTACACAAAGAACGAGAGGATGATTGTGTTATTCGATTCTTGCGAGGGCTAACTGATGAATATTCGCAAGTTCGATCTCAAGTTATGATGATGGATCCTATGCCTTCTGTCATCAAAACGTTTTCTATGATCTTACAACATGAACGTGAATTTGTAAGTACACCTTCCTCTTCTACCACTCAAGATCTTGTAGCTTTTTCTGCTCAATCCAATGATTCATCTAAAGCTAACAACAAAAGTTCTACTGGGGTCTCCAAGAACACAAATCTTGGTAAATCCAATAATAGAAACACCAAGTTTTGTGAAAAATGTAAGAAAACAAACCACACTATAGAAACTTGTTACTGGAAGATTGGTTTTCCCACTAGATACAGAAAAACAGGTCGAGCAGCTTCCTCTAGAACCACTTCCTCGGCTAGTTTGGCAGAAGCAGATTCTGATATTCCTTCACAACAATCTGAACTGATTGAAGGCTCTACTGGTGAACAATTCAATTTCTCGAAGGAATAATATCACGCTATTATATCTCTTCTCAAAGATTCCAAAACTAATTCGGCTTTTGTTCATCATACACAAAATTCTGTTGCATCTCCATCAGGTGATAATTCTTCCTTTTCTCAATGGATTTTGGACAATGGGGCCACTAACCACATTTGTCCATCTAAAATTCTTTTTGAAACCTTAAAACCCATAACACCTATACACATTAAGTTGCCAAACAATACCACTGTTATTGCTCATTTTTCTGGGAATATCACTCTCGACAGTTTAACTCTTTTCAATGTCCTTTATGTACCAGACTTTGTGGCTTACCTTATTTCAATTCCAAAACTTCTTTCAAATATTAATTGCATGGTTATTTTTCATGATAAAACTTGTTTCATCATGCAGAAACACAAGTTTCAGATGATTGGTGTAGCTAAGTATTACAATGGCTTGTTCTATCTTCAGCATTCCAGTGACTTGAAATCATGTGCCTCACTTTCCCAAACTGGTTGTATCATTTCCCAAACACAAAATACTGTAATGCCCATGTTATGGCATCTTAGACTAGGACATACTTCAAATAGAATTCTAAAGCATTTGTCTATCAAATATAATGACATTACTTTCGATTGTTCTCAGCCCTGTGACACATGTCATTTTGCCAAGCAAAAGAAGCTATCTTTTCCTCACAGTACTAGCAGAAATTCCAAATTTTTTGAACTAATTCATGTGGACATATGGGGTCCAGTTGCTACTTCCTCTGTTGATGGTTTCAAATATTTCTTAACAGTGGTAGATGACTTTACACGTTTTACATGGATTCATCTGTTAAAATTCAAATATGATGTTAAGACAGTTCTACCATCTTTCATACTTCTCATAGAAAATCAATTTTCTTTGAAACTAAAGAAAGTTCGCTTCGATAATGCCAAATAATTTATATTACATGATTTTTTCTCTAATAAAGGAATTTTTCATGAAACTTCATGTGTTAAAACTCCTCAACAAAACAACATCGTTGAAAGAAAGCATCAACACTTGTTAAATGTTAGTCGTGCTTTATTATTTCAAGCTCATCTACCTACATGTTTTTGGTCTTTTGCTGTCAAGCATGCCACTCATATCATCAATAGACTTCCAACCCTTTTTTGAAATTAAAATCCCCATATGAATTAGTCCATGGAAACCTTCCAGATTTAACTCAATTACGTGTCTTTGGTTGTTTGGCTTTTGCAACCACTCTTCTTGCTGGCAGGACCAAATTTAATAAACGTGCCATTAAAACTATCTTTTTAGGCTTTAAGCCTGGCACCAAAGGGTATATTCTATATGACATTGTTACAAAATCTTGGATCATATCACGTAATGTCATATTTTATGAAAAACAATTTTCCTATGATACACATCTTTTAATAACATAAAACATGAATGTCAATAACATACCTAATAGTACCCTTTCTGAAATTGAACGTTTTGATTCACTCATACCTTCCCAAAAATCATGTCCTATATTTCCTGATAATTACAATCAATCACCTCAACCCCATAATAATATTTATCCTACCACTAGTAATGAATATGTGACACAAGATACTATTCAAGCCACTGAATGCAATTCACGGATTTCACAAAGATCCAAGAAGCCACCTGCTTACTTAGCTGACTACCATTGTCCAACTCTTGCATCATCCAATGTTACTATACGACCTCCTTATCCTTTACACTCATATCTTTCTTATTCACAATGTTCTAACCCTCATACTATTTTTTGTTTGTCTATTTCTGGTATAATTGAGCCTACATCCTTCAAAGAAGCTAGTCAATTTGACCATTGGCAGAAAGCTATGATTACTGAGATAGAAGCCCTTGAGAGAAATAAAACTTGGTCATTAGTAAGCCTTCCACCGGGAAAGAAAGTTGTGGGTTGTAGATGGGTCTACCGCACCAAATTCATAGCAAACAATTCTATAGAAAGGCACAAGGCAAGACTTGTGGCTAAAGGTTTCACACAGACGAAAGGAGTTGATTTTTTTGAAACTTTTTCTCCCGTTATCAAGCTCACTACTGTTCGGTTTCTTCTCTCCATTGTTATATCTTCTGGTTGGTTTTTACATCAACTCGATGTTGATAACGCTTTTTTACATTGAGAACTTGATGAAGAAGTTTATATGAAGCCACCATCGGGTCTGTAACTTCCTTCTCCTAAATTAGTTTGCAAACTTCACAAATCCTTATACGGATTGCGACAAGCCAACAGATAGTGGAATGCAAAACTCACCACCGCCTTACTCCATTTTGGATTTACTCAAAGCACAACAGATTACTCCTTGTTCGTACAACAAAAATCTGATTCTTTTACTGCCCTTTTGGTCTATGTGGATGACATAGTGATTACTGGTAATAATCTGACCATTATCTCAACTATCAAATCTTATCTTCACACACAATTCCATATCAAGGATCTTGGTGACTTAAAGTATTTCTTGGGATTTGAGGTTGCCCGTTCTAAACGTGGATTAGTTCTCAATCAACGAAAATACTGCATTGTTATTCTATCTGAGTTTGGTTTAACTGGTTGTAAACCCGCACCCACTCCTACCAATTCTTCTGTCAAACTCAATGAAACAGATGGCGATCTTCTTCCTGACTCCACTAATTACCGTAGATTAATTGGAAAGTTGTTGTATCTTACTCACACACGTCCAGACATAAGTTGTGTTGTACAACAGATTAGCCAGTTCATGACAGCTCCACGAACCTCTCATTTAAATGCTGCCTTTCGCATTTTACGGTACCTAAAGAATGCCCCTGGACAGGGTCTTTTCTATCCAGTTCAAAATCCTCACAGACTACAAGCCTTCTCTGATTTAGATTGGGCCACCTGTAACATTACACGAAAATCCATAACAGGTTATTGCGTCTTTTATGGTAATTGTCTTATTTCCTGGAAGTCAAAAAAACATAACACAGTTTCCCGAAGTTCCACCGAAGCTGAATACAGGGCTTTGGCTACTCTTGCTCGCGAGCTTCAATGGCTCAAATTTATTGCAGATAATCTCTCTCTCAACATTCCTTTGCTGATTTCCACTTTTTGTGACAATCAATCCACCATTCAATTAGCAAAGAATCCTTATTTCCATGAACGAACAAAGCATATTGAGGTTGATTGCCACCTAATTCGTACCAAAATCACTGAAGGACTCATTCTTCTTTCGCATATTTCCTCTAAGCATCAGCTTGCGGATGTCTTTACTAAATCTTTGTACCCAACACCTTTCACCGACAATATTTCCAAGTTAGGTCTGATAAATATATACCACCCAACTTGAGAGGGGGTATTACAGTTAGAAAAATATCTTTTTCTGTTACAATTGTTTGTTAGTTGTTTCTTTTCAGTTTTCCTTGTAACCACAATTTTATAATAAGCTTCGTTATGCCTTGTACAGTACGTTGATGAATAAGGAATTATGCAGATTTTATTTCTTTCTGTATCATAACACTTATAATAGCTGTTAAAAATAATGTTTAAAAGTAAGAAACCCTCGGCTGACAACTATTTTTATTTTCTGCTATAAATTTTTTTGATTAACTCTCTTACTTTTCCTTTGTAATCCTTTTAATAATATGAACAAAATTTTAAAATAATAGAATAATATTCATTATTATTAAATGATAATATAAAAAATGATAATGACAAACTATCATGATTTTTTCTTTTTTTGTATTATACGGGCAACTCATATCATAGATAGCACCGAGGACGATATTCTAGTTTAATGTATGGTCTTAGAAGTGTATAATAACAAGTAACGAATAATCCCCGTTCCATCTTCGCAGTAGTAAATATACATTAAAATTTGAAAAGTATTGTGACACTTTAAAATCCAATTTACAATTTACTATTTTTCTGGGGCATTCAATGATTGTGTGTATAACTTACATTTATTTAATTTTTGAAGTTTTGAATATAAATTGGTCTCAAGATACGATAAATTTAATAGTTTGGTTTGAGATTTTTTCTTATTAAATGCTTTGGCATTTCAAACAAACATTATAGGCGAGTATGTTTTCTAAGTCTTAAGTTTGATACTTTGTTAGAAGTGGGTTTAAAGTCTAATTCAACCTCACAAAATCGGCTTGTAAGGTGAGATTTGCACCTCACTTGTATACTATAAAATTGTCTTATCTCTAGTCGATGTAAGACTTCCAATATAGTTTGCTCTATTGCACTTAAACTTCTTGAATTCTATAGTTGAGTAACATTCTTTTATCTTCTGATTAAGACCTAAAAGAAGTGTAATGATAGACTCTTTTGAAATCATTATTTATCCTTTTTTTTACGTCACTTGGACATGCCGGAGAATTTGTTCGGATACTATTTGCACATCCATTGTCCCAATTATTGTCCTTTCAGCACTTGGAAGCAATGAAGCCCATATTTCCTAACATAGACAGAGTATAGGCTTTGGGCCCGGCAAAACAACCCACGCATAACAAAGTTGAATAAAAAAAGGCATGCACTTTCGGATTGGTCAATCCAATATATGCATGGAATCAGGAGTATATACTAGATTACCCAATCCGATATTTACATGTCAGATTGGATAATCTAATATACACTCCTGGATCTGAAAGTACGTTCCAAATTGACCAATTCGAAAATAAGTTTGTGAAGATTAAATTAGTAATGTGTAAGAAAAATGACAAAGATAACAACATGAAGGTCAACAAGAACGTCGTGCGAAGGAAGAGGAAACAAGAAAAAAATATTTGGAGATGCAAGAATAAATATTCAAATAGGTGAACATCCAACTAAAAATGTTAGCTTTTGTAATCTAAATCATTCATTTGATGATAATATTTTCTTTATCGAACACTTAGAAGTCAAAGCATATTTGGAGGAGAATTGGAATTTGAGACAAAAAATTGAAGACGTAGTGTAAGAATAGAATACTTATGACATTTGATCGGTGATTTTATAGGTCTATCCTGCATTATAAGGACAATATAAGAACAATATATTTGGTTTCTTTTTATATGATAAAAATATTATCATTTTAATACAAAAACTTTAATTCTATTAATTTTGTTTGAATTTTATCAATAATTTAAGTAATTGAACACATATTTTATCATATATATTTCAAATAAATACACGTGACATTTATTAAAGTCAAGAATAGATGTTAAATTACTAATTACCTTGATTATTAGAGTTTAAACAAAAATAATATAATTATAGTTTTTATAATTTTTATTAGAATAAAAATAAAATATAACCATACTTATTACACTTAACCGAGTATCTTCCTTTTTATAAATGACAAAAGATATTTAGAAGAAAAAAAAAACTTCTAATAACACCATATAACATTTTTTAAGAAGTAATTTTGAGTTATATATATAAAGAATGATAATAATAATAAAAAATAATAATATTAACCAGCCTTAAAAAACCGTTAATAACATCTCTATTTTTATTTGGTTCTCTCTTATCAAATTATTTTTATTTAAAATATATTTTTTTAATAACTTGTTTTCTTTTTCCTTTTCCATCCACTTGTTTGCTATCTATTTCTTTCGTCCAATCCAACCATTAATGTCCATAGTTTTGGATATAAGTTAGAACTCCAGCCAATTTATCTGTTTAAGGTTGGTGTTAAACCAAATTTTGTGTTATATTGCAATCAAATTAGTTACTGTTTTATTTATGAACATACCGTTGATTCAAGATGAATAACTTTGACTTAAAACATATTATTAACTCTTTATTTTGTCTTGAAATCTACTTTAGAAAGAAAGAAATAACTATTGAATGGATGGAAGAAACAAGGAAACATTTATAAAATATCCAAAATAAATAAAGAAATAACTATTGAATGGATGGAAGAAACAAGGAAACATTTATAAAATATCCAAAATAAATAAATCCATGGTATTAATTAACCAAACTTTTAAATATAACTTGTGACATAATAAACTCTGGAGAGAGAAAAATTAGCATCAAAAGAAAATTTTAATTCAAACATTTCTTTTGGTTTCTTAATTGAAACACAAATTTATTGTGTCATATTTGACACATAATGGAAATAAATACTGTAACTATTAATGATTTGCAATGCAATTGATATTCTCTCATTTAAGTCTTCTAAACTAAAAACATTAAATCTGTATTATTTATCAATAAGATATTTACATTAAAAAAATATAGATACAAGTTTGGCAAAACTAATGAAAAACTAAGGGAGACAGAAAAAACAAGTTGAGATCAAGATACTAAATTCACTTATTAAATTATAAGTAATTGTTGAAATTATGAATTGAAGTTAATATTACATATGTGTTTGTGTGTATGTGTACAATGTTCTTACATGAAATTTTTGTTTTGTGGGTATTTTTAATATTATTTTTTATTTAATTTTATACACTTATAATATACTATTTATTGAAAAATCACTTAAATAATGATTCTTGTATTACACGCACAATGATTTGTTTCATAAAATGTGCCCTAATTACAGTGTCAATTATCTTTAAATGATATAATATATAATGAAACATGGGGAATGTCATACGTGTTTGAATGTGAAATTCTTGTCCAGTTAAAGGATTTAAAATGTCATGATAAAATGCCTCATTTGGATTCTAGCCCAAAAAATGTTGTGTGGATAAAAAATTTAGAAAATGTATAAAGTAAAATTAAGATTCGGAGTTTTAACAGTTAAATATTATATAATTATGTAATATTACATTTAAATTATTAAATATTTAAATGAGCTATTTGTTTTCGTAATTGTTAATATTAAAGTTTCAATTTTAATATATATTTATAATTTTTATATACAATATGAAGTGAATTCTCCTAGCGGAAAATCTTGAAATTAAGATTTTTGAATTGCTATGTATAAATAGATATTTAAAATAAAATTAAATCAAAACAATTCAAATTTAAATTTACAATTTGAACAAACCTTAGAGGTTTAATGAACTTATTTTTCATACTTTTTTTTGCTTTATTTTGACACTTTAAATCTATATAATTAGTTAAGACCTTAAATAAATTTGCATTGAATAAGAAAGGGCATACTGTAATGTTTTTATTATATAAATTAAGAGAAAAATTATTTAGCATAAAAAACAAGAGAAATATCAAATGAAATTTTATTAAGCTCAATGAGTAAGTACAGTTTTTACTAAAATATAATATTTTTTAATAGCATTTTTAATTAATTTATTTTAAGATAAGGAAGATAAGGAAAATGAATTTATTTTAGTTGAACCGTAATATGAGTTTCGAGGATAAAACAGTCTTTGACTTTCACATTTTTATACCATATTTCAACGTCAAAGATTTTTTTTATGTTGTGAAAAAACTGAAGAAATAAATTGAAAGTAGAAAATAAAAATGATTAAAAATATGAAACTATATTAGAAAATAGCTATAATGCTATTAAACTCTCTTTTAAATTTTATCGTGTAAAAATAAAAAATAATGGACCGTTTTTTAATAACAATACTTGATTACACATTCTACCACTTAATTATAACGAGTGTTCCATAATTTTACCACATCAGTTTTTTTTTTCATTTCTAAAATTTTCCTAAATTCTTGGAATATGTAAACAATTGTAATGAAGTAAAGTGTCTCTTTAGAAAATGGTATTTTATCAACAAATTTTTCAAAAAACAACATTGTTTTATTACTAATTGTGATTTAGTAGAGGAGAAGACCTTAAAACCAATTCAAACATATATTAGGTCTAAATAAGTTGTATCACATTATCGCCTTTCGCGAATTTAGATGTATGTTGTGTTCACGTTAAGGAAACTGCATTTGCAAAGATGGAAATTAGAGTTAGTCTAATGTTCATTTAAGTTTTTGTGCAGATGGCATGGCGACGATTATAGGGATCCATCAAATTACTAATCTCGGTCATTATGCAATGATTTGCTAGGATTGAGTTGCGCTATTATAAGTTTACCCTCTCGTCTCTCTCACGTGCATTGCATGGTGTAGGATGGCTTTGGTGGAGATATTCGTTTCACGGTGCTGCCATTTCAGGTGACTATCCTGTTTTTTTTTTTTAAAATGTGTGTGTAGAAGTTGAGTTCTTAACTGGTGTATGTGTGTTATTGTTTGATGTTGAGTTGTGAAATGGTGAGGAACCCATCCACTAAAGTGGTGTATGCCCCATTTACCACCTCGTCGCGAGCTGAACATGGAGAAGACATTCCATCCACTGCAACCAGAGTGAGAATCCCAGTTGAAGATGCGTAAAGGAACGACAAAATTCACTCTTAAATCAACTCAAACCCATCCACTCAATCTTTCTCAATTACTATCTCCCGAGTGAACACAACAATAATGTTTTTGGACTAACCTAATTTCAATGGTTGAGAAATAAATTTAGGCTTGAGAATTGGGTCTAAATTCATTTATCGTCCTCAGAGACCAACCCTATAATTTTATTTGATCCATAAGATGAATATAGTTTTGAAAGGTAAATTTATACTTGTAAAGTATCAATTTTGAACCGATAGAGGAGTTTAAAGATACAACAAAGTTTTTAGAAATTGGGCCAAAGTGTTATAGGAAGTTTTGATTTAATTAACAAGATCATGTAATCTATAAAAAATACAATATAGAAAACACAAATAGCAAAACATAAACACATGTCATTATCTTAATCACTCATCTCAACTTCTCATTTCAAAATTCATTCTTTTTACCCTTTTAAGTAGTTTTTAGTATAAAATAACATATCAATACACATGGCATCCTCTCTCCTTGCCATGTGTACAATTTCAAAATATCACTTTTCTTTCTCTCTCATTTTCCTTTTATTTTGCTTTCATCTCCTCCATCTATTTATTCTATAAACCTCCCATGTCCTCCAAAACCCCAACAGTTCAAAAAAAATGAAACACTCTCATTTTCTTTTTACTTTGCTATGATTTCCTATACTGATATATTCTATAATCCTACTATGCTTTGAAGCAATAGTTGTAAACGTTGCAACTATTGATGTTGTCAAATCAACAATAAACTATTTTGAATTATGAAAACATTGCAATGTGTTGAAACCCACAAAGAATATGATATTAAATTTTGCCATAAATCAAATGGAACAAACATCAAAGAATTTCTTAATTGGATCCTCAAAATTGGAGATGGAGATATATATTTAAACGAAAATGGTAAGGGCAATCTTGAAATACCAAAACATCTTCTAATTGAAAACACTGAATCGCCTTTACTATCATCATTAGTCAAATTTGTTTATCCTGAATTTAAGCTGAATATGACGTCTTCTGAATTTTTTGATCATGGAGCAATTCTATGTCCAATAATTGAATCTATAGAACAATGGCGGACCTAAGAACAATGATAGGGGGCCACCCCTCCAAATTTTTTTTATTCTATATAATATTAATATATATATATATATATATATATTTTTTTTTTTTATATTTATATATATATATATAAATAATTTTTTTTTATTTTAATGTATTTTATATATTTGATATTTTCAAAACTTTTATATATTTATCTTAGATTTCAATATATTTTTAGTATCAAAGTTTTAATATAAAATTAGAATTCGTCTATGTCCAAAATTTTAATATATTTTTATTACAAAATTTAAAAAATGAATGAATATAATCCTTTTAACATAATTACGTTAATTTTTCTTAAAGTGTCAAATGTGTTTCTTGCTATTATTTGAATTATTTACACTGTCTAACACATTTCAACTTTAATATATGTTAGAAAATGCGTTTAACACATCAAAATCTTTAATATATTTTTGTCCCTAAATTTAAAAAATGAATTGATATAATCCTTTTAACCTGATTGTGTTAAGTTTTTTAAAGTATTAAATGTGTTTCATGCTATCATTTAAATTGTTTACACTGTCTAACATGTTCTGACTTTAATATCAGCTAGGAAAACGTTTGATACATACAAAAAATTTAACACAATTGAGTTAAAAAGATTATATTCATTAATTTGTAAAGTTTGTGATTAAACTGTATTAAAACTTCAGACTGTGACAAATTTCAATTTGGACGTCAAAGTTCAGAAACTAAAAATATACTTAATATTTTGTTTTGATACCCCCTAAATTTTGTCTCAAGATCCACCACTGCTATATAACAACACTGAATGACTTTATGTTATCCTTCATAAATAGTAAAGAAATTACATACTAAGTTCAAACACATCTTACTAATCAGATGAGGACCAAGAAATTCAAACTAAGTTGTTTACATTAGAATTCAGAGTTCTTGATTGAAGTAAAATATTCAGGTATATCAAATCATCGATTAAAGTATAAAGCATCTGTACGAATTAGTTTATAAGAAAAATTGATCAATCAAAAGGTCTTTGTAATGACACAAAGTTGCAAGTTAATGACTTAGACAAACATGTGATTTCTGCTAATATGATCACAGGAGAAAACATTGGTAAAAATATTTTTATACCGAGAATAAATTTAGTGTCTTATGATTTTGTATTGCCTTTTAAATTTCAAAGAAAATAATTTCTAATAGCACTTTATTTTGCAATGACAATCAATAAAAGTCAAGAACAGTCTTTTACGAGAGTTGGACTTTATCTTTCACGTTCAATATTCACACGTGACCAACTGTATATTGCTATTTATAGAGTTAGAACAAAGAAATGATTGAAAATCTTAATCCTCAATGAAGATGAAAATGTGACAACAACTAAGAATGTTTGTACAAAGAAATCTTCGAAACTAATACGTACAACATTTTGCAATATATTTAAGGTATACAACTTCTTTTTATTTGAACTTTTTATTTCAATTAAAGATGTTGAGAAAAACATTTATTATCAATAACAAACTTCTTATGTCAATATAAAGTTTTGAGATAATATAATATTCTTTGGATCTTCTTTAATTTACATAAATATTTCTATTTGAAACCACGTTATGTACTCTAATTTAGACAAATAATATGGATAGCAATTGTATTATTTTATTAGTAAAATCAAATATTTCATTTTTATTAATTATTTTGAGAGGTAGTAACAAAAATATTATAATAAAAAAACTAGTTTAAGAGACATTTTAATAAAAAATAAAATAAGTTATATTTTGATTATCTTGGAGATATGATTTGTAACTTAAATACATATAAATAAAAAAAAATCCAATTACTTCAAATTTCTAGCTTAAAGTACAATATTGATAATTTTGGATCAATTTTTTTTTTGTTTTCCAGTTTAGAACTCCTATAAATAAAAAAAAGAACACTACCTGATAGAGAAAAATGTACATATAAAAAATAAGATATTAAAATGTGCAGAAAATAAAATTAGATTATAAAATATAAGAAATTTTAAATTGCATAACAAGATGTAGAAACAATTAAATGATAAAATGTGTAACTTACTATCTGTTACGTAGCTAAACATTTTTTAAGTACAGCAACATAAGATAGTACTTGAAAGATGAAATTGAGGATACATGGCAACAATTATCATCTATAAAATGGGTAGAGATATAAAATGCTATTGTCAAACTAGAAAATATCTCATTCATCATTCATAGGGTTTCTAAATTTAAGAAAAAATATATAAAATAAATTAAAAGTATTTATTTATGTATATTTAAAATAAAAAATTAACAATAGATACATAAATTCAAAACTTTATTTATCTTTGAAAGAATTCACAAAGAGAGTGTAATTCTTTAAGATAAATATACTTGAAAAAAATTAGAACAAAACTCTTGAAAGTTGGACAAGCTGAATTAGCTTTTGAAATGGTAGAGTGAGAAAATTCGATTGAAAAAAAAAATTAGGAGACAAAATAACTAACCAGTACAAGTAAAAATTAAAAGTATAAAATACTGAAATTTTAATAGCTAGAAAAAGTTTTAACATAAGAGAACTTTTTATTGTGTTCGGTGAGATTGTTTTTTAAAACCTTTCGTTTAACAATAAAACTTAAATATTGAAAAAATAAAATATAAAAAATTATTTAACAGTTTATGAGTAAATACACAATCTAGTCTTTAAATATACATGTGTTGTGAATCTAATTCTTTGAGAGTGTAAAAGTTGATTTAGTCCCTAAAGATATACAAAATTCAAAATAGTTCCTAATATTGCAATTTTATAATAAAATAGTATTTAGTATAATATCAAATTGATTTTTCAAAATTACATTTTTATAATAAAACAAGTCTTTAAAACTTAAGATACAATGTAATTACAGGAACTTTTATAAAGTATGGCATCTATAAGTATTTATTTCAAATTGTCTTTCCTTTTGTTGCTAAATGAATGTTAGAGGAATATAAATAACACAATCAAATATTTTTTTATTGGTTAAATTTATTAAAATATAATTTTGGAAAAGGGATGTATTAAATGCGACATGATATTACAATTTTTTTAATTTTAAAAATTTCAATCAAATGCTAGACTATATTTCTAGTATTTGTCATTGTTATATGAAAAAATGTACTTGGTTACATTAATATTTAAAAAAAAATTCAGAATATGGGTCAAGGAATGACAATAAAGGCCCAAGTAAATTATGGACCGAAGAACCCGAAAGCCCATGAGGTGGGAAGGGTGAAAGAATGAATAGCACAAAAAGAGTCTCATCATCGAATCTATCATTTCTTGCGATTTCTATCCTTCGGTTCCAGTTTGTCTTGTGAGTGTCTTTGTTCACTAAAACAAAAGCCATGTCTCCGGGACCCGTTGTTGATGCCGCCGCCGCCACCACCGACGACGGAGCCGAGCCACAAGTACCTTCCGTCGAAGACGCAACCCTGAAGAAGAAACCTCAGCCACAGGTTCCCCATCTTCACTTCATTTACTTTTAATTTTTCACTTTACTTTCTCTCTAATTTGCTTCCACAATCTGTTTTTTCTCAGGAGGATGATGCTCCCATTGTAGAGGATATTAAGGACGATGAAAAAGATGAAACCGAAGACGAGGATGAGGACGAAGACGATGACAAGGATGACGCCCAAGGTCTTCTTTTTTTTTTTTTCAATCACTATGTTTATATGTATAACTGTTAACATGTATTAATGGAATTACTTGTATCTAAATTTACAATTTTACATCTGAGAATATTAGATTTTTTTAGTCTTGCTGTAGACTATCGATTTAATGTTAGGGATTCTCTTTGTTGGCAATGAACTTAATGTGTCAACTTTTCACTCTGTTTGGTATATTTCTGTGCTTTGGGATCTTATATCAATTTGAGATTTTTCTTTCAAGGAGAAAAACAATGAGTTACATAGTTCATAGGCATGCATGTCAGTGTAAAAAATAACCAGTAAGAAATCATTGTTAACTAATAATAACTCTCAAGGTAGTTAGCTTAGGAGTTATCGAACTCGCATTCATTGTGTAGTTTAGTCAGAAGTGTTAAAAAACTACATACTATTGGCACATGTATTATTTGTTTCAAAAGGATTGAGCTTTGCGGTTGTGCATTGTTTTGCAGTGTTATAAAGGTTAGGGCTATATAATCATAGGGTATAGCCAGAAGAAAAATACAATGTGCCTCTTTTTATGTCTTCAACTGCAGCACTATATCTGTTGATCTATTCTCTTGGATTAATGTATTTTTATGAAGCAGGTGGTACTGAGGGTTCGAAGCAGAGCAGAAGTGAGAAGAAGAGCCGAAAAGCAATGCTGAAGCTGGGATTGAAACCTGTTAGTGGTGTTAGTAGGGTCACAATCAAGAGGACAAAGAATGTGAGTCATTGTATATATTGTCATCTTCTTTTCTGTGATGTATCTGAGATGTGGATGGCTTTTAACCAGATTGTTTTATGCATTAGGTTCTTTTTTTCATCTCAAAACCTGATGTCTTCAAGAGTCCAAATTCTGAGACCTATGTCATATTTGGGGAGGCAAAAATAGAGGACTTGAGCTCTCAGTTGCAGACACAGGCTGCTCAACAGTTCAGAATGCCAGATGTGGGATCCGTGCTGGCAAAACAAGATCAAGATGCTGCAGCTGCAGCAGCGCAGCCTGAAGAAGAGGAGGAGGTTGATGAGACTGGTGTTGAACCTCATGACATTGATTTGGTGATGACTCAGGCAGGAGTTTCTAGAAGCAAGGCTGTCAAGGCCCTTAAGACTCACGACGGGGACATTGTTGGTGCTATCATGGAGCTCACTACTTAGTTTCTGTTTATGTTCTTTGTTGTTGTTGATTTTTGGGGATGATTTTGGAACTAATCCATCCTTATTATTTTATGGTACTCAAACCATATCACTGTTTCATATGGTTGTGTTTACCTTATAATTTTGTTGCTATCTAAGATTTGTGGTACTATATGATGATGAATGATCATATTAGTTGTTTTTATTTATAATAGCCTTCTCTGAGCTCTATAATGTGCCCTTGAGAGTTTAGACCTGAGTGTTACATGTTTAATTCATGCTATATACAGTTTGGTTTATGGGATCCATACCTGCTACCTTTGAAGGCTCATGTCTCAGACCTTTGGAAATGGGATACCATCGATCCAGGAGTCTTTTGCAGTGTTTGCTGATGTTACGCTTGGATTAAATTGAATTAATTTTAAAAATATAAGATGTCATTTGTCCATTTAAATGTTTAAAACAACAAAAGCACATTCAAGTAATTATTGCTTGATATATTGTTAAACATGTAATATACTAATTTAGCATTTGTTCTCGATATCTAGCTTAGGACAAAAGTTTGTCGGTTGTGGATAGCGAGGCATTGTGATTGTACGATCTTGGAAATTGATTGTGGTAATGTGAGTAAATTCTTGCTGCACGCGACAAGCTATCAATTTTTAGGGGCAAACACAGGACTGATTCAGCGACAGGTGAAGGCCAGTTTCGCGAACAAAAAGATCAAAAATAGAGCAGAAGCGAAGTTACGTGCTCTGTAATGAAGCAGGAGGAAAAAACCCTCCACTAGAAACATGACTTAAAATATGTAAATCTTAATTTGCTGCAGGTACTTCCCTCACCCCTATTGCTAGCTACTAACCACCCTGCAATTTGTTCTAATCTCTCCAGCATTACCTGTTAAGACACTGATTTGACCCATCTTCACCATTGCATCAGCAAATTTGTTTGCCCACTGATAGCTATCCCTGGCATTCTCTGGCTGGCTGTTTCAGCATCTTTTAACAGTGTCTGATCAGATGTGAACAGGCCTCGGTTTGATAATATGTCAACATAGTAGCCTACATCTGCAATTCCAGGACTTGAAGGGTTCATTGGAACCACCAAGTTTGGGTTTGTGCTGCCTTGTGGACATTGCCGCTTCAGCAGTACTGCATACGAGGGATCTAAACTTGGATCCTGTCTAGAACTGGCACTGAAATTGTACAATCTATTGCTGAAACTTGAGCAATGAGAACGGCCAATGGTGTGTGCTCCTGCATGAACAAAGTACATGCCATTAGCAGATTTAAGCTAGAAGAAAACCATATGTTGAAGCTCTTGTACCACTGTTTTCATGTTTGGGGTTCTTTTTGTTGGTGCTGAACTTCACATCTTAAATATATTCAGCATCTGGTTTTATGTGTTTTATGATTTTTATATGGCTGAGTTGTTCGTGAAAAAAGTTCACCACTGTATAGTTGTTTCAATGTTAACAAGTAAATAACTGTTGCAGTTTATTTGGAATGAAGGGTTTTTACCTAGAGAAAATGTCTATGTAGTTATGCACTTTGCTACTTGTCCTATGCGTTTTAGCAGCAATGAGTATACTGGATTAGTCTGGCTTGTTATCTGTTGATCTTCTTGTTGTTCATTAATTTAATTAATTGGATTGAAATGCAGGTGGTGTAGAGGGTTCAAAGCAGCGCAGAAGTGAGAAGAAAAGCCGAAAAGCAATGTTGAAGCTGGGACTAAAACCTGTTACTAGCATTTGCAGGGTTACAATCAAGAGAACAAAAAGTGTATGTCATTATATGTATTATTCATTTCTGCGATCTATCTGAAAGATTAATAGCCTTTAACCAAGTTATTTTATGCATTAGATTCTTTTCTTCATCTCAAAACCCGATGTGTTCAAGAGTCCAAATTCTGAGACCTTAGTCATATTTGGGGAAGCAAAAATAGAGGACTTGAGCTCTCAGTTGCAGACACAGGCTGCCCAACAGTTTAGGATGCCAGACATTGGATCTGTTACAGCGAAACAAGATAAAGATGTTGCAGCTGCAGCAACACAGCCTGAAGAAGATGAGGAGATTGATGAAACTGGCATTGATTTGGTGATGACACAGGCGGGAGTGTCAAGAACTAAGGCCGTCAAGGCACTCAAGACTCACAACGGGATCTTGTTATACGCATTTTTTTTTTTTAAATATACATGATATTAATAGGTGATGATAATATAATTATTTCTTAAGTTAATATATAAAATAAAATTATATTTATTAAAAGTAAAGTGAAATATACAAGAAAAGATGAAAGAATAATTATTGATAAATAAAGAAAAAAAATTGTACAATGGTCAATTTTAAAAATTTTAATAAATAATTATATTTTAAAGAATAAAATTGGTATTTTGAAATGTGGACACAAAAGAGGGAATCCTCTTTATATATTGTATATTGTTATAGATAATGCCTCATTTTGATTCTAGAAAAAGAAAATCGTATGTTGTGAGGATAAACAATTTAGAAAAAGAAGTTAATCGTATATATAAAGTAAATAAGATCTGGGGTTTTAAAAGTTAAATATCATCTAATTATCTAATATTACATTTAAATTTTAATTATTAAATATTTAAATGGGCTAATGTTTATTTTCGTAAATGTTAATATTAAAGTTCCAATTTTAATATATATTTATAATTTATAATTTATATATACAATATGAAGTGAATTATGTGACATCTCATTTAAATAGATTAAATCTACTAAATAAAAATATGGCATAATTATAGTAATAAAAGAGCAATCAGATCAACAATATGCATAAGGATCTACTATTACAGTCATTCATGAAAGTGCTTAAAAGATACTAAGGCACACCAAGGATGCCATACAAAACATACTAAACAAAAGTTTTATAGTTTGCAAAAGAGATGCTCCAAGAGCAGGGAACTACAAAGCCACCAGGGCCTCAACACTGCTCCTAAGAGGCACAAATATCAGGTCCAAACTACACAGCACCCACCAATAAGGTGATCATCGCAAAAGAGAAAACAAAGCAAAGAACAGACAAGAATGAAAGGGTAAGCTAGTGAAACAAAACAATTTTTAACATGTTATATTATTCAAGCACTTGAAAACAGATTACAAACATGCAACAAGTAGGCACGAAATCATGTTATAGCAACCAAGCAGGACACTATGACTCAATTACCCGGATACATATAATAAGATCGGATTCACTGGACGCTTGCACTTGTGGTGGCCTCTACTACTCTGCAGAGCCATTGCCAATGAGTTTCACCCTACCACACACTAGGTTAGCCTTCAAGCATCTAAGGCCATTATCTTGCCAAAGACTAGGACCTCCCGCTACTCTCACCACTTGAATCAGTTTGCTCTATATGAGACTAACTAATCCTTTAGAATTTCGGGATGCAATTCTTACTTGAATCCTTATCCTAATTATATACACTACATACCACCATGAGATCTCCCCACGAGACTCATGGAATTACGTCTATCTCACACCAAATTCATGTTTCTCAATACCATAACAACCACTTTTATCTCAAACATCCAATTATCATGCCAAAACACCACCAACCAACAAATCCGTGATTAATTTCATACCAAGCATGCTTATTTTAGTTCATAGGAATCAAACAGCCATGCATATTCATATACTCCTCGTTTAAAAAGGGGAATTTAAACCAATCATGCAACAAATCATCAAAACATACAAGAAAACAATGTTAGAGCACACCTTTGCACCAGCCTCGCTCAAGCTAGGAGCCCTCGCTCAGGCGAGGGAAGTTGCATCGCTTAAGCTGCAGGCTCTCGCTTAGGCGAGACTGCAAACAGTGGCCCTGAGAGATTTCACGAGCTCTCGCTTAGGCGAGACCTTCTCGCCTGAGTGAGACAATATGTCGCTCAAGACGAGTGTTGGTCGCTTGAGGGAGTGCTTTGAGCAGAACCCTGGGCAAGCTTCAGCTATTCTCGCCTAGGCGAGACGAGCTCGCTTGGGCGAGAAAATCAGTTCTCACCCACTGTTCCACGCATGCTCCACCAAGAACTCATTCAAAACAACACCCAATGCATTTTCACACCATCATAAGCAACACACTATCACTAGAAACACGAAATAGAACCACAAACATGCAAAAATGAATTAAAAACCTGAACCTTAACTTCCCTTACCTTGCTTAGATGCTAACAAATGCAACAGACCCACAACTAAGGAGTACCACAACTCCAAAAACTATGGTAGTGAGTTGAAATGTGGAACCAAGACAAAACAACATATGAGGTTAAACCCCAATCAAACCCACATATCCAAATAGTGAAAATAAGAGGGAAAAAGACCAGGAAACCCTAAGATTTACTTACTTGAAAGAGGAGATGGACTTAGCTAGCTCGAAATGGGAGGTTCACTATGCCCTAGCAGAGTTCTCAAGTTCCAACAGAGAGAGTGAGGGAGAGGAAAAGTTTTCTGAAAGTGAGACAAGTGAGAGTGAGTGGGGCTAGACAGGGTATTGGGGGTCTCCTAATGGACTGGTCTTGAGCCTACGAAAAGAGCCAGACCCATACACATATAAGCTAAAAAATGAGACTTACAAATTATCCTATGTAGAGTAAATTCTTGAAATTAAGACTTTTGAATTGCTATGTATAAATAGATATTTGAAAACAAAATTAAATAAAAACAATTCAAATTCAAATTTTACAATTTTTTAATCTTAGAGGTTTAATGAAGTTATATTTCATACCTTTTTTTTGCTTTATTTTGACACTTTAAATCTTTATAATTACTTACGATATTAAATAAATTTGCATTGAATAAGAAAGGGTATACTGTATAAGAAAATATCTATAATATTGTTATTAAACTCTTTTATGTTTAATCATGTAAAAATAAAAGATAATGGACCTTTTTAATAATAATACTTAATTACACATTGTACCACTTAATTATAATGACTATTCCATAATTTTACCACTTCAGTTTGTTTTTTCATTTTATTATCTATAAAATTTTCCTAAACTTTAGGAATATGTAAATAATTGTAATGAAGTAAAGCGCATATTTAGAAAATGACATTTTACAACAAATTTTACAAAACAACATTGTTTCATTACTACCTGTACGACTTATTAGAGGAGAAGTTTTGAAAAATTATTAGAATGTCTTAAAACCAATTTAAACATATATTAGCTCTAAGTGCGGATGAAGTTGTATCATACCATTGTCTTATAGTTGATTTAGATATGATATTTTAGGCTTAGAAATTGGGCGAAAGTGTTATAGAAGTTTTGTTTTAATCTACAAAAAATACAATACAAAAAACACAAATCACAAAAAATAAACAAAATGTTGTTATCGAGTTTAGATTCTCTACTAGTTTTTCTATGTTATTTTTTTATTATGTCTTCAAAATACATTGATGATCATTAATTTTAAAATTTTAAAATATATTAAAAAAAATTTCAAAGCACAAAAACAGTGTATTTTTAATAATGTCAATATCTAATTTTGTTTTGGTGAATATAAAATTATTTTCAAAATAACCGAAAAAATAAGTGTTAAATAAGAAGGATAAAGAAAAAATTAATTACTAAAAGTTTCTTTTTAATTTATGTTTTTAAAAGTTAAGTAAAATAAGGATTTTGTGTTTTAAAAATAAGAAAAAGTAAAATAAAAATAAATACTATTAATTATTTTTCGTTTTTTTATTAATAAAATAAAAAAAAATAATAATAATTTAAAGAACTGGGGGAACGGTTTTTTCCGGTTTCAACTGCTCTTTTAACTCCTTCATCTAGTTCATAAGGGGGATCCATAGGAGGGAGAGGGGTTAGTCATTTTTTTACAACATTGGGAGGCCATCTTTCACTTCGCATCTTCATCATCCCCTCCGTCATCGGCGGTAATGAGATTCCTCCATTTCTTCATGCTTTGATTTCTGATTTTTGGCCTTTTATATGAACGTAAGATGATTTTGGGGTTTGCTGTGTTCTTGTTATTTGATGGTGCTATGTTTGGGGATTGAAATTTGATTGGGGATAATGATACTTGTAACATCCCGTTTTCATAGCTTTTAAACTATTAAACAAAACATTTAAATTTTTAATAATTCAGAAGCAAATGATGACATAGGCCAGTATATATAATACAATCATCCTCAAAATAACCATACATACCGCCTACACTAAACAAAGGGTTACAAAACACTCTAAGCATCTACTATAGGAACATGTAACTACTATTGCTGGAAAATGTCCTGTAAACCCATTCAACACCTGCCTAGGAAAGGTGTATCTTCGCTTGCATTTTTATCTGCTCACGCCATTCAATAAGGGCGATCATAGCAAAAGTAGAAGACACACAGAACACAATAGAAACTAGAAGGGTAAGCTAACTTGAACAAAGAGCAAACCATGCAAATTTTCATACTAAGACAGAAAACAGACTTTTATTACACAATCGATTAAATCATCAGATTAATCCTGACCACAACATCTCACATCATTCTAGACTCGATATCCGGATTATGTAAGTGGCATTGGAGCTCTTGGTGACTTGCACTTGAGATGGTTCCTAAACTCTGCAGAGTTTTAGGCACAAAGGATATTCACCCGACCACTCTCAAGGTAAATCCCATCACCTCTATGATGGATCGGAATCATAAACCAGGACCTCCTGCTACTTCCCCCGACGTAATCCATCATACTCTACTTGAGTCTTAATGGTTACTAGGAGCATCAGGATGCCACCAATCTGAGTCCTCATGCCCTTACATTCACTAAAACCACATTCCTTAGGATTCCCCTTGAAACCCTATCTCTAACATGTTTTTAATCATACCAATTTCACACTCAATTCCATCACACTGACCATCATGCATAAGAATTACATACAGAACTAGCCATTATTAGATTTATGCAAGTAGTACAGTATTAATTAGTCAAAAACAATGAAAGGAGAAAACTTCTACAGGGAATCTCGCTTAGGCTAGAGAGTCTCGCCTAAGCCAGAGAGGTTGTCTCGCTTAGGCGGGCTACTCTCGCCTGGGCGAGACCCCTTACACTGGCAAAAAATAAAATCCTGGGCGAACTCTCGCTCAGACTAAACTGGCTCGCCTAGACGAGAAGTTATCTCGCTCAGGCGACTCCAGCTCGCCTAGGCGAGATTTCGTGCAGTGGCAGAGGTGATCCTCTGGTATTTTCGCTCAGGCGAGTCGCCTGAGCGAAAATACCAGGATTCCTCATCTGTTCCACGCATGCATCCTCGCCCAGAATCATCCCATACTCAAAAATCACACACAAACAGGTCCAAGCACCAATTAAACACAGAACAAACAATTCTACCACTCAAGAACACATCTCCTACGAAAATTGAGCTAAAAGTCAGCTTCCCTTACCTAGTTAATGGAGAACGCCTTGGATGAGAGCAACGTAGAGAGGAGGGGCATAATTCTTTAATTTAACCTAGCAATTCCATCATTCCGACATGGATGAGGGAGGAACACTCAATTAGACTCAGAATAGAAGCAAGGTTTCTTGATGAAATCTGGAATTGGACCTCAAAATGAAATTGGAGCTTACCTGGAGGAAGAAAGGCTAGAGATGGAGGTAGCTTGAGGACTTGTCAGGGTCACTTCTCTAGCATCTGATTCAGAAGCAGAAGAAATTTGGTTAAGTGTGAAGGTAGCAGTGTAGGGGATGATGGTGAAGTAGAGAGAGTGGAGAGTTCAGTGTTGGAATGAGGGGAAGAAAGAGACTGAAATAAAAGGGTTATCACAATCTCCCCAACTTCAAAAATTTTCGACCCGAAAATTGGGACTTACCAGAGAACAAGTGTGGATATGACTTCCTCACATCTGCTTCCAATTCCCAAGTGGAATCACCTGTCCTCTTGTCCCAGATGACCTGGACTAGTCTGATGGACTTTCCTCTGAGCTGTCTCATCTGAACATCTCCTAAACCAACGGGCTGAACCTCTACTGTAAGATCTCCCTTGATCTGCAGATCTTCCATCTCAAGTACATGGGAAGGGTCGGGAACATATTTCCTGAGCTGAGAAACATAGAACACTGAGTGGAGGTTGGCCAGAGGAGGAGGTAGGGCAATCTCATATGCCACTGGTCCAACTCTTCTCAGAATCTGATATGGACCGACGAACCTAGGAGACAACTTCTGGCAGATGGCTCTTCCCACACCAGTAGTCAGGGTAATTCTCAAGAAAACATGGTCCCCTGGTTCGAACTCTAAAGGTCTTCTCCTCTGATTAGCATATGATTTATGTCTGCTTTGAGATGCTTTCATCCTTTCTTGTATGAGCTTGACCTTTTCAGTAGTCTGTTTCAGAAGCTCTGGTCCCACTACCACTGATTCCCCATCTTGATACCAGCATAAAGGCGTCCTACATCTCCTGCCATAGAGGGCCTCATAAGGGGCCATGCCAATACTGGTGTGAAAGCTGTTATTATATGTAAACTCTACCAAAGGCAGGACCTCATCCCACGCACCCAGATGGTCCAGTACACACGTCCGTAAGAGATCCTCAAGAGACTGGATGGTTCTCTCGGACTGCCCATCGGTCTGAGGGTGATATGCGGAGCTCATAGCCAACCTACTACCCATAGCATCCTGCAGCGTCTGCCAGAAGCGTGAGGTGAATCGTGGGTCTCTATCAGAGACTATACTCGATGGCACACCATGTAACCTCACGATCTCACTGATATATAACTGTGCTAGTTTCGCCATAGACATCCTCAAGTTTACTGCTAGGAAGTGGGCACTCTTGGTGAGACGGTCTACTATCACCCATATAGCATCGTGGTTCTTCACGGTCTGAGGCAAATGGGTAACAAAGTCCATAACAATGCTATCCCATTTCCACTCGGGTATCTCAAGCTACTGAAGTATTCCCCCCGGTCTCTGGTGTTCTATCTTAGCCTTCTGACAGGTTAAACATGACGATATATATCGAGCGACATCTTGCTTCATGCCCGACCACCAGAACGATTCTTTCAGATCATGATACATTTTAGTCATGCCTGGGTGCATGCTAAAACGGCTCTTGTGCCCTTCCTCAAGAATCATGCCTTTCAGCTCTAAATCTTCAGGTATGCAAACCCTGCCTCTGAATCTCAGTACCCCATCATCTCCCATCAAGAAATCTTTGGCCTTCTCAGTGCCAAGTAACTCTACTATCCTCTGTAGCTTGGGGTCCGATGGTTGCTTCTGCTTTATCAGATTAAGGAAATCATTAGACACAGTGAGATGGTTACATCTAATGACTCCTTCATCCAAAACCACCTACAACTGCATATCTCTAAACTGCTCCACCAAATCCAACTCCCTGACCATCATGAGAGATGCGTGAACTGCCTTTCTGCTTAAGGCGTCAGCCACCACGTTCGCCTTCCCCAGGTGATACAACAACTCAAAGTCAAAGTCTTTTAGGAACTCCATCCACCGCCTTTGTCTCATGTTTAATTCCTTCTGGTCAAACAAATACTTCAAACTCTTATGGTCACTGAAAACCTGAAATTGTGCACCATACAGATATTGTCTCCAGATCTTTAGTGCGAACACCACTGCTGCTAACTCCAAGTCGTGCGTGGGGTAGTTCTTCTCATGATTCTTCAACTGTCGTGAGGCGTAGGCCACCACTCTCCGTTCTTGCATCAGAACACATCCCAATCCCTGATGAGAAGCATCACAGTAAACCTCAAAGGGTTTACCGGTATCAGGAATCACTAACACTGGAGCGCTAGTCAACTTTTGCTATAGCTTTAGAAAGCTCTCTTCACACCTGTCAGTCCAAGCAAAAGGTTGATCCTTGCGGGTTAACTGGGTCAAGGGTGCTGCTATCTTGGAGAATCCTTCAATGAATCTCCTATAGTAACCTGCCAACCCCACAAAGCTCCTTATTTCAGTCACTGACTTAGGGCGTTACCAACTTAGCACAGCTTTTACTTTAGATGGATCTACTGCTATGCCCTGAGCCGATATCATGTGCCCTAAGAACTGAACTGAAGTCATCCAGAACTCGCATTTTGACCGCTTTGCATACAACTGCTTCTCCCTCAGTATGCTCAGAACTATCTTTAGATGCTCTGCATGCTCCTCTGGAGTCCGTGAGTAAATCAAGATATCATCTATGAAAACCACCACGAACTTGTCCAAGAATGGCCTGAAGATTCGGTTCATGTAGTCCATGAACAAAGCGGGGACGTTAGTCACACCAAACGGCATCACCACATACTCGTAGTGTCCGTACCTGGATCTGAAAGCGATCTTCTGTACATCATCAGACTTGACTCGAATCTGATGGTATCCTGATCTCAGATCAATCTTGGAGAACACTGCCGCACCGTGCAACTGATCCATCAAGTCGTCAATCCTTGGCAGAGGGTACCTGTTCTTGATGGTTAGCTTATTCAGCTGCCTGTAATCTACACAGAGTCTGGAACTACCGTCCTTCTTTTTAACCAGCAACACCGGTGCTCCCCAAGGCGATACACTCGGCCTGATAAGCTGTTTCTCTAGCAACTCTTCAATTTGTTTCTTTAACTCCACTAGTTCAGCAGGAGCCATTCTGTAGGGTGCTATGGACACTGGCCCTGCTCCTGGCACCAGGTCAATGGAGAACTCTATCTCCCTAGTAGGGGATAGGCCAGGCACATCCTCAGGAAACACATCTGAGAAATCTCCCACTACTGGCGCCTCCAAGGGTCCAGTCTCAGTCTCAACGGACAACTGAGTCAGAATCAGGAAGCATTGAGACCCTTCCTTCATTGCCTTGTCCACCTGCTGTGAGGACACCAACAGATCTTCATCTTCTAGGCTAGGAAACAACACTTTCCTTTCGTTGCAGTCAATGAGAATGTGATTGGCAGATAGCCAATCCATCCCCAAGATGACATCTAGTCCCACCAAGGGTAAACAGATGAGATTTACCCTGTACTTGCGCCCCTCAACCTCGATCTTACACCTAGCACACACGGTCGAGGTTCTGACTAACCCAGAAGCAGGTGTGGACACCACCAGGTCATACTGGAGCTCCTTCACCGGAAGACCCAACTTTACCACTCTAGATTCCGACACAAAAGAATGCGTCGCCCCCGAATCAAACAGAACATGCAAGCTCCTACCAGCTATCACACAAGACCCGATAATAGGGTTACCTGATCCAGCTGCCTTGGCACCAGTGACAGCGTACACCCAACCCGCCGCCTGTGGTCTCGCACCTCCCCTCGACGGCTGTGATTGAGGCTGTGGTGAAGGCCTCGGTACTGTGCTCCTCTCAACTGGGCAATCCTTGATGAAGTGGCCCACCTGGCCGCACCTATGGCATGTCCTCCTGTCAGAAAGCTAGGGGTAGGCGCTCCTCAGATGGGGCCCCCTACAGTGGAAGCACTGTGGCCTAAAAGGCTGGGGCTGCTGGGACTGATGTGAGAACCTCCTGGGCCCCTGGGGCTGAGGCCTAGAGTATGGTTTCCTCCTGTCGTCGTGTCTGCTTGTGGACCCAGATGGTCCTCCCACCTTCAGCTGAGACCTCTGATGAGCTTCAACTTCAGCCTTAAGCTTCTCCATCACTCTTGCCTTCTCTACCAAGGCAGGGAATTCCTTGATAGAGAGCGGAGCCACCATGAGCTTGAGGTCACCTCTCAGCACATTCTCAAACTTTCTACACTGCCAGTCCTCTGCCATCTTCAGGGTGTGAAATCTACCCAAGTGTTTGAACTTTTCAGCGTACTCCGACGCTGACATATCTCCTTGCATCAGCTGTAAGAACTCAACCTCCTTCGCATACCTCACACTATCTGGGAAGAACTCAGCATAGAACTTCTTCTTAAACAGTTCCCAGGTGATGGTCTCATGGTTATCCTCTAACATCATCTTCATGCTGGACCACCAATGCACGACCTCTCCAGCAAGAAGGTACTCAGTGTATGCAAGCCTGTTCTCTGCAGGACATCTCTTAGCATCAAAGATTCGTTCCATGTCCCGCATCCACTGATCAGCTACATCCGGGCTAACCTTGCCATCAAATCGGGATGGATGGTGTTGAAGGAAATCCTTCAAACTCCACTCTTGCACTCGTGGCAGTGAAGCTTGGGAAGAACCAGCGGCTGAACGGTTTTCCCTTATCTGATGCAGGGCTTCCAAGTGCCTCTGCTGAGTCGCTTCTGCTGCTAGTCTTGCAGACTCCATTTGTTGCAAGGCTAGATTCTGCTGATTCACCATGTTAGCATTCTGCTGCTGCATGGCTGCAATCATCGCCTCAATTGCTCCCACCAAATGAGGATTATCTAGGTTTGGAACAGGAGGTGGAGAAGGTCTAGGTGCTATAGCTCTGATCACACAAGAAGGAACCATCAGATTAGTCGACAGGTACAACAACTTGTACCAAACACACTACGAGAAATACACAACAGAAGCTAAGCAAGCTCACACCTACAGATCCTAAAGGAATCACTGCTCTGATACCAAAATTGTAACATCCCGTTTTCATAGCTTTTAAACTATTAAACAAAACATTTAAACTTTTAATAATTCAGAAGCAAATGATGACATAGGCCAGTATATATAATACAGTCATCCTCAAAATAACCATACATACCGCCTACACTAAACAAAGGGTTACAAAACACTCTAAGCATCTACTATAGGAAAATGTAACTACTACTGCTGGAAAACGTCATGTAAAGCCATTCAACGCCTGCCTAGGAAGGGTATATCTTCGCCTGCATTTTTATCTGCTCACGCCATTCAATAAGGGCGATCATAGCAAAAGTAGAAGACACACAGAACATAATAGAAACTAGAAGGGTAAGCTAACTTAAACAAAGAGCAAACCATGCAAATTTTCATACTAAGACAGAAAACAGACTTTTATTACACAATCGATTAAATCATCAGATTAATCCTGACCACAACATCTCACATCATTCTAGACTCGATATCCGGATTATGTAAGTGGCATTGGAGCTCTTGGTGACTTGCACTTGAGATGGTTCCTAAACTCTGCAGAGTTTTAGGCACAAGGGGTATTCACCCAACCACTCTTAAGGTAAATCCCATCACCTCTATGATGGATCGGAATCATAGACCAGGACCTCCTGCTACTCCCCCCGACGTAATCCATCATACTCTACTTGAGTCTTAATGGTTACTAGGAGCGTCAGGATGCCACCAATCTGAGTCCTCATGCCCTTACATTCACTAAAACCACATTCCTTAGGATTCCCCTTGAAACCCTATCTCCAACATGTTCTTAATCATACCAATTTCACACTCAATTCCATCACACTGACCATCATGCATAAGAATTACATACAGAACTAGCCATTATCAAATTCATGCAAGTAGTACAGTATCAATTAGTCAAAAACAATGAAAGGAGCAAACTTTTGCAGGCAATCTCGCTTAGGCTAGAGAGTCTCGCCTAAGCCAGAGAGGTTGTCTCGCTTAGGCGGGCTACTCTCGCCTGGGCAAGACCCCTTACAGTGGCAAAAAATAAAATCCTGGGCGAACTCTCGCTCAGGCTATATTAGCTCGCCTAGACGAGAAGTTATTTCGCTCAGGCGACTCCAGCTCGCCTAGGCGAGATTTCGTGCAGTGGCAGAGGTGATCCTCTGGTATTTTCGCTCAGGCGAAAGCTGCTCGCCTAGGCGAAAATACCAGGATTCCTCATCTGTTCCACGCATGCATCCTCGCCCAGAATCATTCCATACTCAAAAATCACACACAAGCAGGTCCAAGCACCAATTAAACACAGAACAAACAATTCTACCACTCAAGAACACATCTCCTACGAAAATTGAGCTAAAAGTCAGCTTCCCTTGCCTAGTTAATGGAGAACGCCTTGAATGAGAGCAACGTAGAGAGGAAGGGCAGAATTCTTTAATTTAACCTAGCAATTCCATCATTCTGACATGGATGAGGGAGGAACACTCAATTAGACTCAGAATAGAAGCAAGGTTTCTTGATGAAATCTGGAATTGGACCTCAAAACGAAATTGGAGCTTACCTGGAGGAAGAAAGGCTAGAGATGAAGGTAGCTTGAGGACTTGCCGGGGTCACTTCTCTAGCATCTGATTCAGAAGCAAAAGAAATTTGGTTAAGTGTGAAGGTAGCAGTGTAAGGGATGATGGTGAAGTAGAGAGAGTAGAGAATTCGGTGTTGGAATGAGGGGAAGAAAGAGACTGAAATAAAAGGGTTATCACAATACTGAATTGCTGAGGGGTAATTACAATTTCAAGTTCTGAATGTTGAAATTATTGGGATATTTGTTGGCTTTTTGGGAGTGGGAATGGTTGTACTCATGGCTTGAATCTTGTTTATTGCAAGTTTTTATTTGTTTAACTGGTTATGATGTTGTAATTTACTTCACGTCTGCAGGTTATGATTCGGGTTTGGTATTTTGGGGAAGGTTTCGTTTTTGTAGTGTGAACAAACACTATGCAAGCACTGTGTTCAGATTGCACCCTTCAGGTGCCTGGGTTCTCGATTACTGCAACTCCTCCAAAGTTTGCATCTTTTGTGTCCACCCTGAGCCCCTCCAAGCCTGGAACTAGGTTGTGTTTGACTTTTGGTGATGGGAGTTACAAACCCGTTAGGAGGAGTCGGTGGAATGGGTTTGGGGTGCTGTGTGCATCCTCCGATGGAGAAAGTGATGATGGGTTTTACATGAGAAGATGTGTGGAGCTTGCAAGAAAGGCTATTGGGTATACCAGCCCCAATCCATTGGTGGGGTGTGTTATTGTAAAGAATGGGATAGTTGTTGGTGAAGGGTTCCACCCTAAAGCAGGGCAATCGCATGCTGAGGTACCTACCTTCCTCTCTTCCACTCTCTGTCTATCTGAATTATTCTATGTGTGTAAAATAAAAATGAATGTTACATAAAGTTAGGAGATATTCTGGTGAACATGTTTTGATTGTGAGATGTTAATGTTTCTTACTTAGCCTTTGGATAAAGACCTTGTGTTTGTGAGTATGTTGAGTTGGGGAGATGAGATTGTCAGGTGTTTGCTCTGAGAGATGCCGGTGATTTGGCACAAAATGCAACTGCTTATGTGAGCTTGGAACCTTGTAATCATTTTGTAGGACTCCACCTTGTACTGAAGCTCTAATTGAAGCCAAAGTGAAAAAGGTTGTTGTTGGGATGGTGGATCCAAATCCCATAGTTGCCTTCAAAGGGGTGGAAAGGTTGAGAGGTGCAGGAATTGAAGTTGTTGTAGGGGTAGAGGAAGAGTTGTGCAAGAGTCTCAATGAGCCTTACATTCATCGCATGTTGACGGGAAAACCTTTCCTTACCTTGAGGTAATTCAACTCTCCCTATGTCCTTTGACACTTTCACATGCTTTTCCTAACAATTATGACTGTTCTTTGGATGCATTTTGGAGTTTGGTTGATCCTCATGTGTTTTAATTCTTTCATAAACATCACTTGACAGTCTAGCCTGTACTTGCATTGCAGATATTCTCTTTCTATCAATGGAAACTTTTTGAACTTGCTTGGGAATGGAGCTGCAGACTGTGGTGGTTACTATTCAAGGCTATTACAGAAATATGATGCAATGGTAATGTCTTCTTCCTTTCTCACTGAAAACTTTAAAGTACCTGCATCTCAAGAACCTGGAGCCAACCAACCAATTCGGATTGTAATACATAAAGATCCTAGTTCTTTGAATCAAATTCTATCATCCATCAATGACATCACAAGCAAAATCATAATCTTCACTGAGAATAAAGCAGGAACAGCTCCAGAAGTGGCTCAACAAGGAATTGAAACTGTAGTTCTGGATCAAATAAATCTGGATGTGATCTTGGATTATTGTAATAATCAAGGATTGTGCAGTGTTCTGTTAGATATTAGAGGTAGTTTCAGTGAGTTTGAAGTGCTTGTTATGGAGGCTATTGAGAATAACTATATTAATAAATTTGTCACAGAAATTTTGCCTGTTTGGAACAAACGTACTGAGCCAGATCCTCTACAGACATTGAAGAGCTTAGACCAAGGAATGAAAGTGCTAAACCTGAAGTCCAAGGCCTCTGATCAGAGTGTTGTAATTGAGGGATATTTTAAGTCTGAGTAAATGGAGCCATAGTGCTCACAACTTCCATTTATCAATATTTCAGTGTCATGCATGGATTTTGCTGTAGGCTAACTTAAAAGAGCAGTTAATGTATTTTGCTGGCGGAAACTCGAGGGTATTGTAACCAATGATTTTTGTTTTCATTTATTTCTGGGCTAACATTTTGTTTAGCTGTCTAGTTTTTGCATGTATGCAAATACTTTGACTTGAAATTTAAGAGATTGTACCAGTCTTATGTTACCTTGAAGTTGGTCTGCGTGTTTCATGTGCAATATAAGCACTTTGAATTAATGTGGACGTGGCAGATTTTAACAAAAGAAAGTAGATTATTTGGTTTGAGCTTTCTTGTGCATTGTTTCTGAGAGTAAAATAACACTTAATGTAGTTCAAATTAACTTTTGATAAATTGTTATTTGAAGCATAGAAATCTGGATCGACACTTATCTTTTGGGCGAATGGAGTAAAATTTGTTTGTTTTGGTTCTGTAAAATGATTATTTCTGCAAGGATTAATTTTATTCTTGGATCTTAGTGCAATGATAAAGTTGCCTCACTGTGTCTCAATTTCTGCATCCACTTTATATCCTTATCTGTTAATCTATCCTTCGTCACTTTCTTTTATGACTTGGCTATCTCTTTCTCAAGGAATATACATTGAGCTTTCATTTTAGTTTTCAATTTTGCACGTAAGTTACTTTTAAACAGATTATAATCAATTTTAGAAGAGTCTGCTCAGGTTCTTGCTGTTGATCTTTTACTTGAAGGTTATCTATAAGATAAACTGTTATGATTTTAAGAATGTTGTGGATTTGGAATAGAAAGACGTTTGCACTTTTAATTACCAGAAACAAGTGTTGGTACCAAAGCACGAAACCACTGTGAACAGGACTATAAAGGTAAATAAACATATTAGGATATTGTTCTATACTTCTCCCACCATAGTCATTATCATACACTTACCTAATCAACTTGATCTGAGACCTAAGAAATGAATATACTAATTAATGCTTCCAGCTGCTATCATCTAGGTAAATACAATTAGCATACTTCTTATAGCATCCTATCAGCTAATGCTGTGTTTTTCTAAAAGAATGCCATGGATTGTTTGGTTTGAGAAGAGGTTTTTGTTACAATTCTTTGTTTTCACTTTTTATTGTCACATTATTTTCACTCTATTTCCCATCTTCAAAAGTTTGAATACGAAACAGTGAAAACAACTTTTTTCTCTAACAAAAGGAAAAATGAAAATAGAAAACAAATTAAAATACCATGGTGCACTTATAATTAAAAGTGAAAAATAGAAAAACATTTTCTCAAAACAAAATAGTTCATAAGCTTTTCAAAATAGCAGATCAAGTACTGTGCCATATTCTTATTTCCTGACACAATTTCTGGAGGACCTAAGGCTGTATTAGGTTTGTGTTTCTTTTCACTGTTCTTGTCATAGTAAATAGCTTTAGAGGCACAGATCAAATAGAACTGAACACAGTAAAACAATGATGTTCTGCACTCATTAGCTCCACCCTTTTTAGTGAAACCAAAATGTACAACTTTTAACTCCTCAAGCAGTTCCATTTTGAAAAGCATCATAGAAGGAAACTTATGTTATGTTCCATCTAGTTTCAACATGTCTTATAAATACTACCGATGGATTCAAAATTGCCTAAGAATTACAAGTCTTTCTGAGGGCTGTTTGTTCCCACTTCCCTCTGTCAAATCCAACCCAAGCTACTTTGCTTGCAGTTTAGTATGAGATGATATTATGTGATGTTTGATATTATGTGATGTAAAATATAGTAAATATTATTATCATTATTTTTTTAGCGATGATCATAACGATCCGTTAAAGGAAGTAAATAAAAGTTAAATATTTATTATTTTATATTAATTATAATATCTCACAATTTTTTTAATAATCAATTTATAATTATAATATCCCACAATTTTTTTAATAATCAATTTATATGAACTCCTCAAATTTATGATAATCAATTTATAATTATTAATTTTTAAAATGTCAAAATTTAAATTAAAATAAAAAATAATTAAAAGAGTATACAGTATTCTTTTAATTTGTTATTAATATGCTAGTTTTAAGATTTTTGAGTTAAAATTTTCACATATTATATTTCTTTTATATATAATTATAGTGTCCGTGTGTTCGTATTTTTTTAATTTTTATAAAAATTTAAATTAAGATAAAAAAGAGACTACAACTGAATACTAACAACAAAGTGGGAAAACAATACCGACAACCATACACAAAGTAGAAGACAGAATGAGATAAAGAAGTCTATAAAAAATTTCTCAACTAACAACAAGGACATTAATTAATCCATCAAAATCTGACAAAAACAGAACACACTTCACCACCGAACCCTTAAAATAAAAGGAAATAACATGATGGAACTAAAACTCACCTATTTGATGCTTAATTCTGTCTCTCGTCACCAGAACTTGCCCAATCTTTGTAAATGACGACGAATTGCACCACCTTCTGCTCTGCTCACGTAGTCGCGTTCTTCTTGAACTAAAATTGCTCAATCTCGCATTCGTGTATGAAACGCTAAACGCACAAAATATTAAAAACAATTTCTCACGTTTTCAATTTGAAAAATAATTATACAAATACATTTAAATTAGTTCAAACAGTCCACGTCACATATAACACTGTCACGTAACGGTATTTTGTCTACCTGTACTGTTCACCGTTAATTATTTTAACGCTATTAGAGAAAATGAATCAATTGAGCAAAGTTGACGAATATTAGGATCAAATTAAAAAATATATATATATATATATTTGAAGCAAATTAAAATAACTTAACAAATATTAGGAAAAAATTAGGTATTGAACCTTTAAAATAATTATAAGTAAGGTTATATTTACTTATCATAAAAGTCTGGGTGATGTAGTTGGTTATCACATTAGTTTCACACACTAGATGTCCTCGAATTGAACTCAGGCTCAAACATTTGCTTAAATTTTCACTTTTAATATTTGTGAAATTTTATGAAACTAACTTTTTCTTTCTTTGATATAAAGGACATTCAAATTCTTTTTAAAAAAGTAGATTGAAAAATGCTTATTTTTTCAACTCCAATAACAACAATAAATGTCATACATGTTTCACATAAACAACTCAATGAGAGCAAGTGATTCAAGTTGCCAAAATACAGCACACTTAAAGGCTAACATACCATTAAAGTAAAATTGAAAACAAACTATAATTTGGGTTGGGTATTAGGCTTCCTTCCTATGTGGAGAAAAGACCCAAAAGTTAAGAAGCTCATGTCTCACTTAACCTAGTGGAGATGCGACATTAAAATAAAAGAGAGATAGAAAGAGTACAGTTTGAATCTACTTAAAAACCCTAGCACATTGAGAGAGAGGTAGAGGAAAAAATATTATAAAATAAATATATTTGTTTAATTTATTTTCTTCTTTTTTGGGAAAAATAAATATTATAGAATAAACACATCTCTTTTGCAAATATAATTAAAGGTATTGTCTTTGGACGGACGCTGTAGGGTGCTAATACCTTCTCTACGCGTAACCGACTCCTGGACCCTAAATTTGGTTTTCGCATACTTCATTTTATTTGTATGATTTTCCATAGTTTTCCAGAATAAACTATGGAATGGTGGCAACTTCAACTCTCTTTTTACAAACCAATTTCTATTTGGTTTGCCGTCCCTTCACAATTTAGATTGTGATAAATGTTCAGCAAAGGATAATACAAAAAAACCCACCAGAAAAACTAGACTCGTTGTTATCTTAATCACTCATCTCAACTTCTCATTTCAATTCAAATTTCTTTTACCTCTTTAAGTAGTTTTAATATAAAATAATAAATTAATACATGCGGCTTCCTCTTTGCTTACCACGTGTACAATTTCAAAATGTCACTTTTCTTTCTCTCATAAACCATCTTTTCTCTTTATTTTATAACACTCCCAAAACATGCTCTAAAACCCTAGTCGTTCAAGAAAAATGAAACCCTCCCTCATTTTCCTTTTACTCTATTCTCATCTCCTTCATCAATCTATTTTATAATCTTCCCATGTCTTCCAAAACCCTAATCGTTCAAGAAAAATAGAACACTCTAATTTATCCTTTTACTCTTCTCTCATTTCCTCTACTGATTTGTTTTGTAACCCTACCATGGTTTGAAACAATAGTTGCAAACATTGCAACTATTTGATGTTGAATAATGAAAGCATTGCAACATATTTAAACTAACAAAGAATATGAGATTAAATATTGTCACAAATAAAAATGCAACAAACATAAAAGAATTTCTAATTGGATCCTCAAAATTGGAGATGAAGATATGGATTTAAACGAAAATGCTAAAGACAATCTTAAAATACCAAAACATCTTCTAATTGAAAACATCGAATCGCCTTCACTATCATTAGTTTAATTTGTTTATCTTGAATTTGAGCTACATATGATGTCTGATGGATTTTCTTGATGATGGAGCAATTCTATGTCCAAGAATTGAATGTATAGAGCAAGTGAATGATGTCATGTTATCTTTCATAAATAATGAAGAAATTACATACTTAAGTTCAAAAACACCTTACTAATAAGATGATGACCAAGAAATTCAAACCGATGGTTTACATCAGAATTCTTGAATGAAATAAAATGTTCAAGTATACCAAATCATCCATTGAAGTATAAAGCAAGTGTGCGAAATATTTTTCTAAGAAGCATTGATCAATCAAAAGATTTTTGTAATGACAGAAGATTGCAAGTTAATGACTTAGGCAAAAATGTGATTTGTGCTATCATGATCACAAGAGAAAATATTGGTAAAAAGATTTTTATACCAACAATGGATTTAGTGCCTTATGATTCTGGATTACCTTTTAAATTTAAAAGAAAACAAATTCTAATAGCATTCTGTTTTACAATGACAATCAATAAGAATCAAGGAGAATCTTACGAGCATTAGACTTTATTGTTTTTCGATTCAGAAAAAAAGAAAGGATTGAAAATCTTAATTCTCGATGAAGATGAAAACGTCAGTATAACAACCGAAGATGTTTTGTAAAAAGAAATCTTCAAAACTCTTTAAAATGAAATATGTACAACATTTTGCAATAAATTTAAGGTATACAACTTCTTATTTGAACTTTTATTTCAATTATAATCTATCTATATCAAAATTATGTTTTTGAGTTTATTAATGGAATTATGATAGATGGAAAATGTTGAGAAAAACCTTTATTATCAATAAAAAACATTTTATGTCAGTATAAAGTTTTGAGGTAATGCAATATTCTTCGGATCTTCTTTAATTTACATAAACATTTTTATTTGAGACAACTATTGTGTATTCTAATATTAATATATATATATATATATATATATATATATATATATATATATATATATATATATATTAATAGACATTTTAACAAAAGATAAAATAAGTCATATTTTTATTATTTTGTACTTTGATTTTGTAACATAAATACCTATAAATAAAAGTACAAATCCAATACCTAAGGACTTATAAATAAGTCATATTTTTATTATTTATTCTTTGTTTATTTTCCTGTTTAGAACTCTTATAAATAAAAAAGAACACTAACTAATAGAGAAAAATATGTACACGTAAAACAATACAATATTAAAATGTGCAGAAAATAAACTTAGATTATAAAATATAAAAAAAAAATTAAAATTGAATAATAAAATGTTGAAACAATAAAATGATAAAATGTGTAACTTACTATCTGTTAAGTAGTTAAACATGCCATTAAGTCCAGTAATATAAAATAGTACTTGAAAGATGAAATTGAGGATACATGGCAACAATTATCATCTATAAAATGGGTAGAGATATAAAATGCTATTGTCAAACTAGAAAATATCTCATTCATCATTCATAGGGTTTTTAAATTTAAGAAAAAGTATATAAAATAAATTAAAAGTATTTATTTATGTATATTTAAAATAAAAAAAATCAACAATAGGTAACTAAATTCAAAACTTTATTTATCTTTAAAAGAATTCATAAAGAGATTGTAATTCTTTAAGATAGATATATTTGAAAAAAATTAGAACAAAACTCTTGAAAGTTGCACGAGCTGAATTAGCTTTTGAAATCGTAGAGTGAGAAAAATTGATTAGAGGACCAAATAACTAACTAGTACAACTAAGAATCAAAAGTATAAAATACTGGATTTTTAATAGCAATAAAAGTTTTTAACTTAAGAGAACTTCTTATTGTATTGGGTGAGATTTTTTTTAAAACCTTTCGTTTAACAATGAAACTGAAATATTGAAAAAAATAAGATATAACAAATTATTAAACAGTTTATGAGTAAATACACAATTCGGTCTTTAAATATACATGTGTTTTGATGAATCTAATTCTTGAGAGTGTAAAAGTTGATTTAGTTCCGAAATATATACAAAATTCAAAATAGCTCCTAATACTGCAATTTTATGATAAGATAGTATTTAGTAAAATATCAAATTGATTTTTCAAAATTACATTTTTATAATAAAACAAGTCTTCAAAACTTAAGAATAAAATGTAATTACAGGAACTTTTATAAAGTATGGCAACTATGAGTATTTATCTCAAATTGTCTTTACTTTGGTTGCTAAATGTATGTTAGAGGAATATAAATAACACAATCAAATATTTTTTTTACTGGTTAACTTTATTAAAATATAATTTTGGAAAAGGGATGTATTAAATGAGACATGATATTACAATTTTTTAATTTTAAAAATTGCAATCAAATACTAGACTATATTTCAAGTATTTGTCTTTGTTATATGATAAATGTATTTCATTACATAAATATTTTTTAAAAATTAAGAATATAGGTCAAGGGATGACGATAAAGGCCCAAGTTAGAGATGGGCTGAAGAACCCGAAAGCCCATGAGGTGGGAAGGTGAAGAATGAATAGCAGAAAAAGAGTCTCATCATTGAATCTATCGTTTCTGCGATTTCTATCTTTCCGTATCAGTGTCTGTGGAGTGTTTGTTCACTAAAACAAAAGCCATGTCTCCGGGACCCGTTGTTGACGCCGCCGCCGACGCCGGAGCCGAGCCACAAGTGCCCTCTGTCGAAGACGCAGTCCTGAAGAAGAAACCCCAGCCCCAGGTTCTCCCATCTTGTTCCATTTACTTTCAATTTTTTACTTTATTCTCTCTCATTCGCTTCCACAATCTGTTTTTCCTCAGGAGGATGATGCTCCCATCTTAGAGGATGTTAAGGACGATGAAAAAGATGAAACCGAAGACGAGGATGAGGACGAAGACGATGACAAGGATGATGCCCAAGGTCCTCCTTTTTCTTAATCACTATGTTTATATGTATAACTGTTAAAATGGATTAATGGATTTACTTGTATCTAGATTTACCATTTTACATCTGAGAATAACAGATTTTTTTAGCCTTGCTGTAGAACATCGTTTTAATGTTAGGGATTCTTTTTGTTGGCAATGTACTTAATGTGTCAACTTTTCACTCCGTTTGATATATTTCTGTGCTTTGAGTTCTTACATCAATTTGAGATTTTTCTTTCAAGAAGAAAAACAATGAGTTTCATAGTTCATAGACATGCATGTCTGTGTAAAAAATAACCAGTAAGAAATCATTGTTAACTAATAATAACTCTCAAGGTAGTTAGCCTAGGAGTTATCGAACTTGCCCTACACGAGAGTATTCATTGTGTAGTTTAGTCAGAAGTGTTAAAAAACTATATACTATTGGCACATGTGTTATTTGTTTCAAAAGGATTTAGCTTTGCGGTGTTATGGAGGTTAGGGTTATATAATTATAGGGTTTGGCTAGAAGAAAAATACAATGTGCCTCTTTTCATTTGTCTTCAACTGCAACACTGTATCTGTTGATCTATTCTCTTGGATTAATGTTTTTTTATGATGCAGGTGGTACTGAGGGTTCGAAGCAGAGCAGAAGTGAGAAGAAGAGCCGAAAAGCAATGCTGAAGCTGGGATTGAAACCTGTTAGTGGTGTTAGTAGGGTCACAATCAAGAGGACAAAGAATGTGAGTCATTGTATATATTGTCATCTTCTTTTCTGTGATGTATCTGAGATGTGGATGGCTTTTAACCAGATTGTTTTATGCATTAGGTTCTTTTTTTCATCTCAAAACCTGATGTCTTCAAGAGTCCAAATTCTGAGACCTATGTCATATTTGGGGAGGCAAAAATAGAGGACTTGAGCTCTCAGTTGCAGACACAGGCTGCTCAACAGTTCAGAATGCCAGATGTGGGATCCGTGCTGGCAAAACAAGATCAAGATGCTGCAGCTGCAGCAGCGCAGCCTGAAGAAGAGGAGGAGGTTGATGAGACTGGTGTTGAACCTCATGACATTGATTTGGTGATGACCCAGGCAGGAGTATCTAGAAGCAAGGCTGTCAAGGCCCTCAAGACTCACGACGGGGACATTGTTGGTGCTATCATGGAGCTCACTACTTAGTTTCTGTTTATGTTCTTCTTTGTTGTTGTTGATTTTTGGGGATGATTTTGGAACTAAATGCCATCCTTATTATTTCATGGTACTCAAACCGTATCACTGGTCCATATGGTTGTGTTTACCTTATAATTTTGTTGCTATCTAAGATTTGTGGTACTATATGATGATGAATGATATATTATTTTGTTGTTTTATTTATAATAGCCTTCTCTGAGCTCTATAATGTGCCCTTGAGAGTTTAGACCTAAGTGTTACATGTTTAATTCCTGCTATATACAGTTTGGTTTATTGGATCCATACGTGCTACCTTTGAAGGCTCATGTCTCAGACCTTTGGAAATGGGATACCATCGATCCAGGAGAAGGAGTTTTTTGCAGTCTTTGCTGATGTTACGCTTGGATTAAATTGAATTAATTTTAAAAATATAAGATGTCATTTGTCCATTTAAATGTTTAAAACAACAAAAGCACATTCAAGTAATTATTGTTTGATATATTGTTAAACGTGTAATATACTAATTTAGCATTTGTCCTCGATATCTAGCTTAGGACAAAAGTTTGTCGGTTGTCGATAGCGAGGCATTGTGATTGGACGATCTTGGAAATTGATTGTGGTAACGTGAGTGAATTCTTGCTACACACGACAAGCTATCAATTTTTAGGGGCAAACACAGGACTGATTCAGCGACAGGTGAAGGCAAGTTTCGCGAACAAAAAGAACAAAAATAAAACAGAAGCGAAGTTACGTGCTCTGTAATGAAGCAGGAGGAAAAAACCCTCCACTAGAAACATGACTTAAAATATGTAAATCTTAATTTGCTGCAGGTACTTCCCTCACCCCTATTGTTAGCTACTAACCACCCTGCAATTTGTTCTAATCTCTCCAGCATTACCTGTTAAGACACTGATTTGACCCATCTTCACCATTGCATCAGCAAATTTGCTTGCCCACTGATAGCTATCCCTGGCATTCTGCTCCACCTGGCTGGCTGTTTCAGCATCAGTTAACAGTGTCTGATCAGATGTGAACAGGCCTCGGTTTGATAATATGTCAACATAGTAGCCTACATCTGCAATTCCAGGACTTGAAGGGTTCATTGGAACCACCAAGTTTGGGTTTGTGCTGCCTTGTGGACATTGCCGCTTCAGCAATGCTGCATACGAGGGATCTAAACTTGGATCCTGTCTAGAACTGGCACTGAAATTGTACAATCTATTGCTGAAACTTGAGCAATGAGAACGGCCAATTGTGTGTGCTCCTGCATGAACAAAATACATGCCATTAGCAGATTTAAGCTATAAGAAAACCATATGTTGAAGCTCTTGCATACCTGAGAGGGTGACCATTTCATCTTGTGTTAATCCCTTCCTTGCGAAGAGTTGAGTGAGCTGGTTTACATTGAAGGTTGGAGGAGGTAACTCTGTTCTTGTATCAGAAGCTAGTGAGATTCTGCCATCTCTTCTACCTGCTGGAACATCATAACCAAGCCCTCCAGCCTGCATAATTCAAGAAATGGTTAAGTTCATTTCCTTGCTTTCAGAAATGTTTCTAGAACAAAGTACACACACTTACGAACTCAACACTGTCCCTTGCTGCAAATGCCAGAATGTCAGCACAAGAAACAATCCCTGGACACACTGCTTCAAGTTTAGCCTTGGCATGATCAATGACTTCGTACCCTCGAAGACTTGGTTTATTTGCGGGAGAGTCTTTCTCTGCAGTGTTTGAGGGAGTGGAATCAAGAAGCACTGATGCATCACACCCCTAGAAAAATTAACAAAGCGGTAAAAGTTTTTACTAAAGAAAGAAGCTGAGTAGCAGATTTCACTGTTACTAAATAATGTATATAACAAATGGCTTCATATAATCACTTACTCTAATAAAGCAATCATGAAAATGCATTCTTACAAGCCCAGCAGCAAACCCAGGATTAGTACTGACAGCTTTTCTGACTTCATCCTTGACAATGAACTCAGCCATACCACATGAGTAGCTGTAAAACCCAACCTGCAGTTCACAATGAGCATTCTGATTCAACAAATATATGACCGACACTATAGTTATACATTTAAGCATTGTTGACCTCATTTTCTCTTTAAGATTGTTTTGCTTTTAAGTGTACTTACAACATAATTGTAGCCTATTTATACACGAAAGACAATGATTAAGAGCATTGTTCTGCCCTTAGGGTCAAGTGATAGGGCAATAAGCTGGAATATTACTATTATTATAATTTGATCGTGAAGAATGCAAGTGACTGGGGAGCTATAAGAAACGACAAGTAGAACAAGTTATAGCACACTGCTAGTGCAGTGGTTTGATAATGCCCCTTCTCAAGATTTCACGCGATGATAGGATGAGGAATACGTGCGTAAATCAACTCTGGTTGACTTGAGTGCACGTAAATCCAAATTGGTTGTTAAGTTGAATGGATTAGCAAATATAAATAATAGGCTAAAAAATTTGGTTTCATAATTTACATGCTAGGCCAACGTGGTAGTTGTTACAGCAACTTTCATATACCTAGAAAGAAGGCATGGATTAGGAAGAATGATTTACTGATGAAGCTTTTAATATCAAAAACAAATTAGTAGTAGTCATATTTTACGATTAGTTATATGTTCTAAACCACTATTTCTCATGGATTAGGTGTAACTTTGATCGTGAGGGAATGTTAATTAGAACCTAGAGCTATCTTTTGAAATATCATTCTATGTTCTTGTTTATTCAATTAAGAGCAGATTCAGGGTAACCCTGGCATGTCATGGCCACACCCAACAAGCCCTACTAGTGAAGGAACACCTCAAAGGAATTATAAACTTAGAGCTAAAGAGAAAAACCAAATAAGAATTTTTTATTTATTTTTGTATATAATCTTGAATAATTTCAATTATCATATTGCTGAAAGTGATCTTATACACATTTAGAATTCTCTCCATCAACATTTTCTCAAGATTAAATCATTGTTGTCAAAAACCGTATTTTAGTATAGTGGGTTTTATAAAATTAATAGTAAGATTGTATCTTTCACAAAATTCCACCAGGGTAGTTGCAAATATATATATATAAAAATAAATAATGATAATGACATATCTTTTTGAATCTCTAAAAGAACGAGGTTTTTGAGTCTAGATCGTTTAAGCATTATTCATAGCGCAACGTTTAACTATTACAATGGCGATATTAGTTTCGAAAATTGAATTAATTTACATTGACATTCAATTTGCTACGAATGCTTTTAGAAAATGTTGCCAACATTCATTTAAAAAAAATTTAGTCCATTTTAAAATCAAGAAAAAAACAACTCTTAAGAAAACAAAGAGAACTTGAAAGCAGCCACAACAATAAAGTGAAATAATTTTAACCCGTTAAAATCCTTTTTTGGTACGCCCGTTATAATCAGTAATTCATTATTGCCTTCAAATACTCAAAAACTAAATTATTAAATGTGCAACAGAAAAAGCAGACATTTGTTGCACCGAAAACAAGTCACATGATGCACAAACATATTATGCATCCCATATATTAATTGGTAAATGACAAATGCATATCAATCCCGTCCGATTGCAAGAACTTCAATTCATAAATTCACGTGACAAAACAGCATTTTATGTATCAGTCAAACAGCTTCTTAGGAAAGCAACATGTGAATGGAAAAGTAATTAGAAACGTAGCTAGCAAATTATACAGCAAACAATGTCAAAATATTCTTTTGAAGTAAAGAAAAAATCATCAAGGTCCATATGGTTGATTAACTTGAAGCAATTTGGCAACTTGATATTTTAGTTACTTGCCCTTGTTTATAAACAAGTGCGAGTGAGCAGACACACAATAGATAAACGTAAAGTCAGACATTGTTATATACAAACAGAACAAAGACTGATAAGACCAAATTCTGTAACATACGTCTGATAAAAATAACAAGAAAATCTAATCCATAAACATTATTCAGTCGTGTTCTCAACTTAAGTATAAACATTTATTGCACCATATAACCAAACTCTTCACGGTTTCAATACGGCCTACATGCTTTTCTCCACATGTTCCCAATCAGTTGAGTAGCCATCAGAGAAATAGTTAGGATGTCGAAACTCCTCTGGGATTGACTTGTCCATGGCAATGTAGGAGCCGGGATGCACCATAGCAGGATTTTCATGGACGTCCAAATTTTTATCCTCAGATTTTTTTGCAACTGTTGTGTCATCCATATCATTGTCAGCAGATCCAACTCCATCTAATTGTTTCCCTTCTAAAGACATAGAACTTGAACCTTCCAGCCGGGATTTAAGAATATGAAACCTAGCCACAACAGATGCCTCATAATCAGTACTATTTTTTTCAGGACTAGGGGAGTCTTGGCAAAAATTGACTGCATTTTGATTATCACTCCCTCTAGGTGATGACTTGTCTGCAATGTCTAATGGTTCCTCTGTCTTGGTAGTATCAATGCATGACTGGTCAACCCGGGCTTTGAGAACTTGGTATCTGGCCATAACAGAAGATTCATCATTTCTTTCAGGCTCCTCCTCATCTGAGGATGAAACAATATAACTATTAATGGCTTTATCCAGGTTCTGATCACCACTTCCTCCAGGTGTCATTGCATTATTAGGCTTGTTCACATCAGTAAAAAAATTCAACCAAGATAGTCCCTCTAGACTTGGAGAATCCAAGACAGACAAATTAAGGGCAGTTGAACCACGGTTTGGATAATTGTGCGCTTTAGTTTCAGAACTCTGATTTTGCCTCAAAGCCGGAACTTCCTCAGATTTTGATTGGTTTCCCATCTCTACAAAATTTATAAAAGATAAAATATAAAACAAATTTCCATGATATTTATAAGAATGAGGAATATTGAGATAAAGAAAAAATGCCAACCTCTTTCCTTGTAAGAGTGATTATCCATTTCAATCTTAATTTGGTTATAGCGAGCCTTGTAATAGACAGAACACAGTTCAGCTTCAGCCTCAAGCCACAGATTCTTATATAACGCTGTCTGAGGATCAGCTACTTCATCGTGGAAATTCTCATCAAGAGTCCTTTTTAGATCCTATCAAAAGGTATGCCAGCAGTAATTAAATATTTCCCTTCCGCTGTATTTTCCCTCTTTCCAATTGAAAACACGTGTTAGTAAGAAATAAAACAATCTGAAATACCTTAGTCATGCCATCAGTCATTGTCATTTCTCTAGCCCCCCTTCTTGAGGAAATTGAATTTGAAAGCTTCCAAGGTGGTTTGGCAGACCTGGAATTCAAGTTTGCATCCGCAACAAGTGGATTCTCAACCTTAGAGATCTCTGGTCCAATCTTGGTTAATTGTGGCCTCTTGAGAGTTGCATTCTGAGAATATATTCAGAGAACTTACAGAAGTAATGCAAGGCTAATAATTTGTCACATATAGAAAACAGAAAACACCATCTTCACTATCTTGGATACAAAAAAAAGAATCCTATCTTTTCTCCTTCTACAAAATGGACCTAGACACAATATGAATTAGGAGAATTATATGCAACTTCTATATCTATGAATATCGCTTACTCATCATTTACATTTTGTGCAATATTTCCTTCTGTTGAGGTTCAGTTTTGGGTTTTAATGTTTAATTTAAAGTTGAAAATTTGAGCTAAAATTTTGCATTGAGACGTGTAAAGTATATATATTTCATTTCTTTTTTCTCTTTTTGAAAATGATTCTCTATTTCATTATTAGGTACCAGGTAAAGCACTCTTTGGGTATGTTATCATTCAGTATTATCCAAATCACATATCAGGGAAATCATCGTAAGAACAGGTACATTCTCATATAGCCAAATTACTGTTATATTATAATTGTGAACAACTGAGACAGAACACACACACACACTATCCATTATAGAGCTGCTTTGTCATTGAATATATAATAAACAAGAACATCATACCTGGTGAAACTCATGCGATTCTCTAGCACAGTTAAACGTTTCTGGCTGATTGAGAAGACATTCCTGTGCAGGGGCAATTTGTTCAGCAGTCTCTAAAGCACAAGTATTAAGATTACTGATCACATGTTTAAGGACATTGCAATCTCTCTCTTTCAATTCACAGACATCATTTTCGCAGTGGTAAAGGAGCAATTCTGATAAATTTTGCATAGTATTAACCAGCATTTGGACATTTAATTTTTCAGTTGTTACTCTCCCTGCTGTATTTACAGGTGTAGTTGTAGTATTTACAACTAAAGAAGGTGAAGAAAGTGTAGTAGTGGCATTTACTACTGGAGAAGTTGCAGTGGTGGTATTTACTACTGAAGGTGTGGTAGTGGTAGTTACCACTGAAGGCGCAGTAGTGGTATTTACTACTGAAGACGGTGTAGTAATGGTATTTATTACTGAAGAAGGTGTAGTAGTGGTATTTACTACCGAAGGTGTAGTAGTGGTATGTACTTCCAAAGGTAATACATGCTCTACAGTGTCAGATGAACCACGTTCCAAGAATTTATTCAAATTGCATCCAGCCTTTGCATCACCTATGCAGGATGTGTGCTGTTTTTGTGACATCAATTTGTTTTTCTCTGCAACTTGATACTCCATGTGAGAAGATCCAGACTCAGAATTGGTTGCCTTGGCTGCTGGCACACTATTTTCCTTCATTTTGGTAATATCCATAAATTGAAGCCCAAAATCACAGTTAGGTTTAAATGTAAAAGGTCCACCATTCACAGCACTACCTGACTTACAATCGTCATAAGCAAAATTTGTTACTGAACATTTCCTTGGAGAACCTGTTCCTTGATAGCCATTTGAATTTTCAGCTGACTTTTTTGTATTGTTATCTGTATTAAACAGGTAATTCTGAGACTCCTGAATGACGGAACCGAAGCTGCTTTCTTTTTTGTGCACATATTCTTGAGGCAGGACTGCAGAAGGTTCAAAATAAGAAAAGTGAGCAGCTGAAGCTCCCTTCCAGCAAGGTGAGTCTTCAGCAGGGTTGCATCGGTCGCCACCCTCAAAAGATTTCTCAACATTGACATCTTCCATAGTGCCAAGTCTTAGGCCTAAAGTATTCATATTGGCATGAGGGGTTTGATATTCGGTCCTCCCTCTAAATATATAATCAAAATCATCCCCCGAAACAGTCTTGTCTGAAACCATTGCTTTGTTTGATGAGGAAGGCTCATTTCTTCCAAGATGCAAACGGATATGACTTGAGTCGAAGCAACCAGAGATTCCAGGACAGGGCCTGACAGAAGCCTCCTTTGTATTACAGAAACTACTGTGCCCAACATGTTGATCTATAATATGATCAATATTCAGATCTGTAGTCAAACCTGTTCTAGGTATTGAATAAACAGTATGAACCTTTGAAGAATTATCAATGTGTCTTGAGGGTTTGTCATATGAAAAAATGTTTGACATGTGATTGTTCCCTGAATCAGAAACGGCTTTCAAAGGGGCCTCATGACGAGTTTCTACAGGCATTGAAGGGGACTGCAGAGCAGATGCACCTAGAAATTCGACCGGCGTGGATTTGTGACTGCCCCACCAGCTAGATGTATCAGGTAAGGGAGGTGAAATTGCAGGCACGTTGTAGTTTTCCCGATCAGTAATATATGAAACCTCACCATTAACAGAGTCCTTCACCTCTCGGTTTGCTGCATGCAATAAAAAACACTCATGTTCAATATAAAAGATGAAAAATTGATTTCCCATTTACCACCATCCAACTACAATATTTTTTCTCATACTTTAATTTTCTGAAACTATAAACAAAATAATACCCACCAACAATAATCTTTCTCATAATTAAACTGTCCTTCAATTTAACTAGAAACAAATAACAGATCTTCATGCACAAACTTTGTTGTATGAGATGTGTTCATTCCAAAAACATTTTGCAGACTCTCATTTGAAACATCCCCTGACGCAAGACAATAGTATACTTACATTGTATTACCAGCCTACATTATGTAGGCAAGATATCATATCATATTACATAATCAGTATTAACATTATACAGTTAACTGACTGATTTTAAGTGTGTTGTAAATTACATCCAGACTACATTAAACTTTCTCGAATCAAGTATTGTTCTAAGAATGAAAGAGAGGCCATATTTGCGAGGAAGCTCAGAAATCAGACACACCTTACACAGAGCACGTCTACATCTGGCACTAGAAATGAAAAAAAAAAATAATAATAACAATACAAGGGAAAAAAAAAATACCTTGTTTCTTATGCATTATTTCTTCGACCAAGCCAGAAACAGCCTTTGAAGGGAGACTGCTGCTCCCAACTCCAACCTGTTTCCCTTTAACACTGCCATTGAAGTCGCGAAACCTTTCCCAGCAAACACCTTTTTGACCAGAAAACCCTAATTCAGGAAAGTTGTTAGCCTCCTCCAGAGAGGGCCAATCCGAAGGGGAAGTCACAGAAGACCAGTGATAAGGCGGCACGGAAGAAGCGTGATCATGAATTGCAGAAGACACAGGGTACGGTTGGGCTTCTACAAGACTTGATCTTGCAGCATAAGAGGGAAAACCCAGTTGAGGGAACTGAGCAGAGGAATCCAATTCTCTAACGGGGCTCGAAAAGAAATCGTACCCGTAAGGTTGATAGTGAATTGCACGCGTAGTATCTGCGGATTCACTTCCGGATTCAATTGTATCCACTATTGAATCCTCTAAGGGCCCTGAATCCGTGAACACCACGTTGGGGGAAGAGTAAGGATTGACACTAAATGGCGCCGCAAAAGCTGATAAACTTGAAGCTGGTGAGAAGAAATAAGGATTCGATCCCCCTACACCCGTCATCGCTTTTGCAGATTAAGCTACCATGAACTATCGAAAACACCCAGGTTTCAGAATCAGAATTAACTACAGTTACTGGTGTGAAAAAAGAGAACAATTTTGAAAGTTGGGATAGCAGAATTCAGAATTTATAAGGGAAAGAAATTATACGAGAAACAGAAATTATATGAGAAGGTGCAAAATTGAAAAGATAACATGAGAAGATTGCGGAAAACAAGGAATTACAACTGAATATATAAAATATTTTCGTTTCAACCTGTTATCATAACTGAATTCAATCAAATCAACAAATATATTCTTTATTATCAAATATTTATTAATTTAATTATATAATTTAGTTTGAAATTTTGTTAAAATACCAGAGTTTGTTTCATTGATATAATATATTTATTATTTATTACTTCTTTACTGTTGCAATTGTGCTACCTTATACTAATTTCATTTAATATTTAATTATATTTATAACATAAAAATTTACTATTAAATGTATTTAGATACTAAAAGTTTAATTTTGTTGAATTATCAATTATAAAATTAAATATGTTTTTTCTCTTTTTAATTTTAAGTAAAAATTGAGATTTTTTTTAAAACTTTGACTAACAACTTAGATCCAAAATATATATATATATATATTTATATATATAAATATATATTTAATTCTTTTAACTAATTTTGTATAAATATATAAATTTAATATTTTTAATCAAATTGTATTGATTTATTTAATATTTTAAATATATTTTATGATAAATTGATTATACTCAGATACATTTTTACTGGAACATTAATCGAGAAAGGTTGTAAAAAATGTTTGAAATATTAACTAAATTTAACAATAATTTTATCTAATATAACAAATAAAAATATTTCTTCTAATTATTATTAAAATAAAAAATATTATTAAATTTATAAAAAGTATATTCTTAAAAGATAATTATAAAATTAAAAGATAAAATAATTAACCAGATTATTATACTAAGCAGTTACCAAAAATAATCTCTTTTATTAGTAGCTAACTTTATTAATAGCTAACGAAAATACTGGTACGATTATGTTTGTATTTTTTAATTTTCATAAAAATTTAAATTTAGACTAATAAAAAAATATAATTAATATTTAAAATAATTGTTAAATATTAAATTAGGAGAAAAAAAATATATATATATATACAAAAAAAAATTAAAAATAAAAAATATTTTTAAATAACGGTTAAATATAAATTATTTATAAAATAACTAAATTTTAAAATAATAATTATGAATAAAATTAAATAATCAAATGTAGAGTTTAATAGATATAAATTATAAATATAAATTTTGTTATCATTTATTTAAATATAATAAAATTTTAATAAATTTATTAAATAATAAGTTTTCCGTAATACATATAAATCAATCAATACACAATTTAATAGAAATAAAAATTGAGTTAAAAATAGTAAATGAAAATTTTCGAGCTTAATTTAATAAAATAAAATATTTCTATAAAATCTAGTTCAACTTTTTGTAAAAACAATATGGTTCGACCTCTCTCCGTATATATGATAAAATAAATATAAATTAATATTTAAATTACTATTACCGTATATAATAATATAATAATTTATAAATCAATATATAATATGTCTATAAAAAAATGATAAAAATGAAATTTTTTTTTGCAAGTCATTAATAAATAATCTAAACAGTTTGATTCTGAGTATCTCTAAATCTCCTAATTTGTCTTTGGATAATTTAGGTATACATAATCAAAAAGTCGTTGCAAGTTTTTTCAAACGCTTCATAATTTTGTTGTTTGAAAAAAAATATATGAGAGGCGGACGTTAGTTTTGGTATAGGGTGTTGACTCTAAATTTTTTAAAATTACATATATTTTATATAATTTGTATTATATTAGTGAATATTAAATTAGGTATATTTTTTATTAAAAATAATATTAATTTTTAATAAATAATAAAATATAAAATTAAATAAAACACTAAATAAATAAATTTATTGAGGTATTTTTATTTTTTCTCTCGTTATCTTTTGAACTTTTCGTATATTTTCACACTCTCAGTATTTTGTTTTTTTATGTTTTTGAAGTAAAAAAAATATAAATGAATTCATTTTTTCTATTTTTAACTTTGGTATATTTTAAGTACTATTGAAAATAAAATGATAAATCTAATTTGTATTACTTGATAATAAAATATTAGTTTAATAAATAATATTTTTTATTTTATAAATTTTTTGTATTTATATTATTTTTATGAATATAGAAAAAAAATTGTATTATTTTTTTTTTGTTATTGTTTTTTTTATTGTGACTTAATTATTATAGATTTTTATTTTAAATAATTATGTCTCTTAATATTTTATTTAATTTTGATAAATTATTTTTATTCTTAAACTTTTTGAAAATAAATAAATAAATAATAAAATAATATATTATATTTTTTTTAAATATGGAAGAAAGATGTTGAATTTAGAGGTTTCATATGATGTGTACTTTATGCAATCAATAAGAGGAGAGTAGTTTTCATATCTTCTTTTAGCATCATGGCTATTAAAATTTGGTCATCACTTCAAAACGTTTTTATTGGTTTTGTCCTCTATTTTTGAACCATGGTCTACAATTTCTTAATGTTGTACCTAGATTAAACTTTACTTGCTTTGATCTTTTAACTTCTATATTAGTTTACATTTTTTTTTCATAAAAAATATCATTTTCTAAACTTTAGAGTTTAATAACTTTTTTCTTTGAAAAGGTTATTGGTGTTTTTTATTTACATATGTTTGATTTAGTCTTCTGATCGCTTTTATATTTATTTTCTCCTCTTTTATCCATCTTTCTATTGAATGACTTATGATTATTACATTTTTGTGTGTAAACTGATGTGTTAAGATTTGCATTTATACTTCACATGTAACTTTTATTAAAAAATAAATAAAGTAGTCTATTAATGCAATATAAAACACTTAAATAAAAAAATATACAACTTACTAAAATAAAAATTAAATCAAAAAATTGAAGAACCATTTTAAAATAGACTCATTTGTTCTTCTATTCTATAAAATCGATAACTTTGTTTCAATAGAACTTTCTTATTTTAGTCAAATTAAAACTTAAATCTAACATATAATTTAATTAATTAAAATATAATAAAAAATGAATATATGGAAAAAAAATCAAGATGAAATCAAAATTAAAGATTTTATAAAATAAAATAAAAACGACTATTTCTATTTTAGAACAGAAATAAAAAGAAGTAAAATATACAGTCTTTCATATCTTTCAATGGACTATGATATATGGTCAATCCTGATATATTATATAATCATTAAACAACTATTTATGTCATTACTTTATTTCAAAAAAAATTTATATTTATTATTATCATCATCAATACAATATATTATTATTTAGAAATATTATTTTAAAAAATTGGATACCGAAAGATATTTTACGCTTTTAATAACTATATGTAGTTGTATAAAATACGAATTTTTTTTAAAGGCATTTTCACGTGATAAACTAATCTTACGAACTTTACCATGCTTTAAAATTTTCACACATTTTAGTTTTTAATCATAGCATCATAAAAAAAAATATTTGTCATAATTAATTTGATTAAAAATACACATACTGTCTAAAAACATAATCACTGTTTTTAAGATGATGTGTACCTTTCTTCTTCTTTTTTCACTTTTTGTCCCGTATGTTTTAATATAAAAGTAAAACATTAGTTTCTACTTAATAGTTCAATAGTTTGTACCGTAAAAACTCTTCTTCATTTATTTTAGTGCCATATCGTATCGTCACATTCTTGGGCATTGGTGTGAACAGAGTGTCACCCATCTCTCATGTATCCATAAAATAAGGACGCCACTAACCCACCATTCATTTACTTACATGTTTGGCCATTGCTTCCATTAGATTTTTAGATGGTTCTATTCATTAAAAAATGAACATCATTTATCCATTACTTTTCCTCAATTAAAAGCTTTCTTCAATGTTTCTTTTTAATGCACCATTTCTTGTGCTTTTCTTTTCTGACTGGGCTTTTATCCGATCCTCCAAATCCTCCAATGGAATCTCTCACTCCGAAGATGGTGTTGTACAAAGTTAGGGTGTTTTAAATAAAAATAGGGATTTCAAAATATGTTAACCTCCGTAGATTATGTTTTTGTATAGAATCAATTTGGTGTTGTTATAGAATCGTGGAAGAATGCGTATTTGTATGTACTGCGACATTCAAGTCAGTGATAGAAAATGTGTAATACTAATGAATATTTTGTTATAACTATCATAACGTTATACCGATTAATTACTACATTGTCGAAGCTATCAGGTTCCTATTTGATGTTGTTGGAAAAAACTCTCGAGAATCACTTTATTAATAATAAACACAAGAAAACACATAGACAACTCTCTCATGTCCTTTGACTCCGAGTATACTTACACTCTTCAAAGAAATAATTTAACTCAAACATCTCACAACACTCTTATTATGGGTATAAGGTATAAGAAATAAGAAAGAGAAAGAAGAGTTAAATACAGCCTTAAAGTTTCTTTGACTCGGTGTAAGGAATGTAAAACCTGAGAAATTTAAATAATTATTTAATAAATGTGGGTAGTATGAGCCTTTAAGGCATTTAATGCAGATTGCTATGATGTGGAAAAGTACTAGTTTAAATAGTTGAGAGTACTTTAATTGTGTGATAGGACTTGAGTTTGAGTCCTATGTATGTTAATTATTTGTTTTTATTTTTAAATATATGTTGAGCATGATTATGAAATGATATAATCATTTAATTATATTAGTCATCACGAAACATGAATTGGTTAAATGGTTAAACATTGATTTGGCATTTGTATGGTTATGTGTTCAAGCTTGGGAGAACCCAAATTAAACTTTATTTTTGCTATTTTGGGTTTTGGCTTGAATTTGAAGGGTTAAGGGAAACCTAAATGCATGGGCCTCCATGGGAGGCTGAAAAATGGACCATAAAGAATCAATGAATGATATAATAAACATTGCCATTAAACCTTAAATTCGTTTTTGGTAATTATCTAGCTTTAAGGCACCTTTAAAAGGCCAATGTGAGGTAAGAAGAAGGGTTTTGGCAAGCTGTGGGTGTACTCAGAAAACAGAACACGAATTTTGAGAGTAGTAAGGTTGGAGTGAAGCTTTGAAGCTGAATTGGGAGAGAAAGCCAAAGGGAGATCATTGAGGATCAAGAGAGAATTCACAACAATTCCAAAATTTAAGCTAAGGGAACCAAGTTAGGGGAATTTTTCTCGTTATTTGTATTATGGGTGAATAATGGCATGATCTATAGTATGAATTGCATGAGTATTATATGTTTCTACATGAATTGTTGTGTTTTTGGAAAAATTCCAGAAACCGCCTGGCGGGCTATGCATAGCCGCAGGTGACTCATCTGATTTTCATGTTTCTGGGTTCCTGTGAGAGGAACCGCCTAGCGGTACATTCTCGACCGCCAGGCGATGCATAGAATTTTTACCCAATTCTGGGTTTTTGGATGTAGGGCCTGGCGATATTGACTGAACCGCCAGGCTACGCGAGCTAATTGGTCGTTTTTGGTGTTTTCTGGGTGCTGGGTCAAATCTGATCAGAGGGAAAGTTAACCTTACTCTCTAAAGGTTGGGTGTGATGTCAAACAGTGGGGATATTAATGTATTTTTGGACATAGTCGAATGAAACAGTGTAAGAAGGCTCTAGGATTGATGAATTGCGAATTGTTGCTTAGGGAATCAATTAGCGGAAATTGAATTTGGGTAATTTGCTATTATCAAATGGAAAGAGTAGTATAATTGGATTGTTAAATAATGGGAAGTGTGGCGAAATTGTATTGGAGGAATTGTTGGAGAGAAGAGTTGTGCTGGTGCTGAAAATCGGGAAAAAATTGCTCAGAACAGTATGCACCGCCTGGCGGCACGGGGCTGGCCGCCAGGCGCCATATCAGAGATGTGAGGGGTGCTCTAGTTCACGAAAAACGTTGTTTTTGGTACTTTTCGCGCAACTGGAACCGCCCGACGGTAGTACAGTCCCGCCAGGCGCCACCTTCCACCTCTGGGCGCTAGGCGCTACCACTTTTTTCTAGTTTGCGCAGTTTTCGTAAAAATGCATTTCTCGGTTTGTTAACAGTCCGATTTAGGTGAAATTTCGACAGGTGGTCCATAACATGTGGTTCTTCACTTTGAAGGGTGGAGATTTGATTTGGAGGTCAGCAACTAGATATATACGTTACTCAATATTGCTAATTTTGGAGTCTTTAAAATGCATGAATAACCTCTTGATAATTACTAGTAACTTCTAATGAAGCATGATTGGGTTATGTGGTAAGTCTCTACAATTTGAATATTCATTTGGATTAGTCACATGTGGAGAATTGGTTTGTTGAAGGCATGGGTGTCAATATTAAATTGCATTGGTGCATAAGATCATGTGCTTAAAATTGTAAGAGTATTGCTGCTTATATTGTGTTTGAGCATGCTTGGGATGGTCTATATGACTAGGGGATGAATGCACATGTGAGGTGCTATAAGGCCTGAACATTATAGATGGCAATGCTTTTCATTAGGGGTACTCTAGAATGAGAGCAAATGAGAGCAACTGAGAGTAACCTGTGTGAAGTGTGCTTGAACCTGAACTAAAACCAATATTGCGTAAGTACTGGTGTAGCGCCTGGCAGTAAGGAGGGGTGCGCCACACGGAGTCTGCAATTCAGTGAATCCTAAGGCGCGTGGCACCTGGCGGTAGGGGAAGTCCCGCCAGGCGATAGTTGTAGTGGTAGTGAAGACTAAGGCACTTAACGCTTGGCGGTACGTGTCCCCTACCAGTCGATCTGGAAGCGGTAGTGCCTGGCGGTACGTGTCCCCCGCCAGGTGATTTTGCTGCAGTAGATTGGTGTTATGCTTGCTATGATGTGCGTGATCTACAAGGCTTCTAGGATATCTTAAAGGTCGGCTTGCTGGTGTTCCTTGAGTTGAGCTCGGGATAGGGGTTAAGCACGTGACATTCCTTGAGTTGAGCTCGGAATGGCATCCATCGAGTTAAGCTCGGGATGGCGGATGAACACGAGGAACCCTTGAGTTGAGCTCGGGTTGGCGAGTGTTGCCGGTGTGAGTGTGCTGGTTGTGGTCAGTACGGATGGGTCCATATAGATTGCCCTCCTCAGTAGTTGACTGACGAGTTTGGTAGTCTTGGGATGTTACTTATTATGTTCATATAAGGGAACTCCACCTGGCGTTACGGTGTATGATCCGTAGCAATGGTTTCTCGCACGTGCTCTACCGGTTGTGGTCGATAGGTATGACAGCAGGTCATCTTGAGGTAATCACTAGAAGACGTAGAACACGGTTCACATGGTTGTGGCCATGTGATGTGAAATCAAAGGACGGAACTCCTTTGGTGTGATTGTATTATATATATATATATATATATATATATATATATATATATATATATATATATATATATATATATTCTATATATATATATATATATATAATTGTACTATATATATATATATATATATGTTTATTTTGTTAGCTCACCCTATCTGCTCTGGTGAGACGTAGAGCCGAAGCAGGGCTAGTCTTGGGGAGTTTTTCTCAGAGTTTTTACATTGTCTTTATGATTTCAAATAAGTTGTAATTATTGGTAATACTGGACTATTTGATAATTATAAGAGTAATTATGTTCTTGGATTTTGAATTATTATTGAAGTAATAAAAGTTTGAAATTTCCCTCATTTTTGGGAAATGGATTTATAATTAATGAGACTTTATTTGCTTATTTTATTTTATTATTTAAACCCGTAATATCCGGTAGGGATGTTACAAGGAACATCATGGACTTAGAGATCATTATATAGTCACTAACACCTACCCCCTTGGTTATTCTAAGCGATGTGGGATTTTTCAAGACATGTTATTTTTATCCGCCCAACATATATGTTCTCGTCTTGTACCTTTGGTCTCATATATCATCTTTCTGTCTTCATAACAGGCTTGATTGGGATAGTCACATGGTAGAGATGTACTTGTCCCTGTAAGAAGTTACGTGACCAATATATACTCATCCTTGTAGGATCCAAAAAGCCCTCATGCTCATCTAGTTAGCTTGGCTAAGATGCTTTCAACCTTATCTAATACAGATTAAATCAATGTCAGTTAAGTTAAGAATGAGTTCAATTTGATTTAGTTTTTAGTACATTAAAAATTTTGAAATTCCGCATATGTAAGTAAATTAGGTAGGTTCATTAATTGTATTTTCTTAATTTATTTTATATCTTTATTTAACTAATCTATTTATAACCATATAATAAAAATATTTATCTATTTCACCAAACATTATTATAAAATATACTAGTTGAGAATTAATGTTTCAACTTCCAAACATTATTATAAAATATACTAGTTGAGAATTAATGTTTCAACTTATATGATTGAGTAAACAAATAAATTAATCATTTAAACATATTCAAACATTATTTAACATTTTAAAAATATCAAATTGTCAATCTATATAATTAGAAGTAATAAACGATTAAAATTAAAAATAGTTATGAAAAAATAGTAAAAATAAAATAAAATAAAAGAATGTTATAAGTGGATTATTGGTCAATTCATTTTCAACATGGTTTCAACATGTTTAACCTTGTAAATTAAGTGATCCATGTTTAGTTTGACTTGCATTTCAAATCCATGACAATTAGATTGATTCACAAGTTAAAATTCATTTTGACACCTCCAAAAGAAGAAATAAATTAGTGGATAAATGAGGAAAAGATCAAAATAGATTATCTTTTATGTATTTTTTTTTGTATTTTTATGATTTTTTTAATGTTTACTTAATAATTTTTTTCTTTATTAATTTTCTAATGTTTTTTACACCAAATTTTCTAATTTTTAGCTTTGACATTTTCTTTGTTTGATTTCGTATATTTTGAAAAATCATTATAGGTGTTTTATAATGCATATTGTTGTGTGTGTGGTATATAAAAGAATTATAATGTTTAGGTTAAATGAAAAATTAATTATTATTATTATTATTATTACTATTTTTATCATCTTAAAAAATAATTTTAAATAAAATTTATTATTTAATATTAAATTCGTAAAAAATAATTAATAACTGAAAATTTTATAAATATTTAAAATAATTTATAGCATTTTTAACCTTTAATAAATATCAAATGATAATAAAATATAATATATTTTGTGATAGTTTTTAATTATTAGAATATTATAAAATATTATAAAAGAAAAATAAATTTTGTGACAATTTTTAAAATGTTAGAATTTACTTTTGTTATTTTTCTAACAAAAATATAAATGGTTAAAATATTTCTGTCACAAACTGTTTTTATAACATGTAATTTTGACTATTATTTTAACCATTACAAATTTAATTTGTTATAATTTTTAACCATTAAAACTTTTAGTTACAACTCTCATGAATACCAAGTGAGCATAGTTTTTCTTTTAAATAAAATAGTAAATAAAGGAATGGACGAGGTTTATAGGCCCAAATCAGTCCAATCAAATGTTCAATTAAAAAAGCAAAAAAGAAGGCCTTTTAGACTTGTATACAAGCCTAATTAGAATGACATTAATTAAGGGGGAAATGAAACTGTCTGAATAGATATTGATTTTTACAGTCGAATAAATTAGAATAAAGTAACAAATAAAAAAAATAAATAGATCAATAACATGGAGAAAAAAAAATGTGGTGTTGACAAAAAAATATTTTGGTATATGAGAAGTGTACAGAAAACAACACTTCTTATTTTGATATAGATTTCATCTGAACCTCGTTGCATGTACGTATCTAAGGAAATGCAATCTCATATTTTCCTGTTTTTTACAAACTGATTTATAAATCTGAAAAGAACCATAATTTCATGTTGTAGAGATTGGAACATTCAGAGAAGTGGAGGGAATGACAATAGCTCTATAAAATGTTTAAAATGTTTCAGAACCATCACATAACTATCTAACATGAACAACCATCACCAGCCACCACACACCGTACACCGAACAATCTTAAACAACAATATCATGCAAACGTTATTTAGTGTGATTTAAAACAAAGGTAATGGACAATTTGGTAATATTAAGTTCCATGTACAGTAAATCGTAAAAAATCTCTTCAATCTGTTATTTAAATCTATACCCATCCCGCAATTACTATCCTACAAATTCTTTCAAATCAGGTGAAGTAAGATATCCATCTGCTTGAACAACTTACGCAAAAGCAAACACTATGTAGATGATGAAGTTTTGGGTGAAACTCGAAAGTCGATATATGACGTAGTTTTTACATAATCATCTCTACTTAAATGAAAAACTATGGTTTTTATCCTCATTTTGGAGTCAAAATCTCAATTTGGTACCCGAATTTTTAAAAGTTTCAAGTTGTTCTCCTTTTCTGTTAAAATGTCTCAAGTTTTTCCTTTCTGTTAAGTCTGGGTTGACAGCGTTAAATGGGGTGCCACGTGTCAGTTCTTCGATTTTTTGAATTTTTTTTTATTTTTTTTATTTTTGATTTTTTTTAAAAAATAAAATTTTTACCAAGTGTCAAGTTGTCATCGTGCCACGTGGCAATGACAGGGTGATGTGGTAGTGATAATGTCAGGTGTCAATATTATGCCAGACGTCATTTCCTTAGTCTCAATTTGGTCGATGTATTCTAATTTTTGTCTCAATTTAGTCTCTATTTTTGTAAAAAAAATCCAATTTCATCACTCTCCAAATTAAAACAAAAATTAATTTTTATATAAATGTTATACAAATATTTTTATTAAATTTGATATTTTAATTCAAATTGATATTTTTATTATATATTTTTAACATAGCTAAATTTATTTAAAATTGTGTTTCACATTCAACTTTACTTAAAATTGTTTTCAAATTTTAAATTTATATGTTTTTTATTGTTACATGAACTAGTTAATTTATGATTTTTTTTCTATTAACATTATTTTCTATTAACAATTTTAAATAAAGTTCAATGTAAAATATTAATTAAATGAACTTAATTTGTTTAAAAGTATTTACTTGAAATATCAATTTTGATAGAAATATTTGTGTACATTTATATAGAAATTAAATTTGATTTCAATTTGGAGAGGGACAAAATTGCAACTTTTTACAAAAATTGGGACTAAATTGAGACAAAAATTAAAATAAAGGTACTAAATTGAGAAATTGAAAATGACACAAGTGACACATGTCATTGTCACTGTCACATCACTCTGTCACTATCACGTGGCACGATGACAACTTGACACGTGCCAATTTTTTGATTTTTTTAAAAATATTCAAAATAAAAAATAAAAATAAATAAAAAAAGTCAAAAAATCTAGGAACTGACACGTGGCACTCCCTCTAATGGTGTCAACCCAAACTTAACAGAAAGGGCAAACTTGAGACGTTTTAACAAAAAAGGGGACCAACTTATGACTTTTAAAAATTTGGATACCAAGTTGAGATTTTGACTCCAAAATGGGGACCAAAGGCATAATTAAAACAAAATTATATACCATGTAGATGAATGAATGTGATTTCATTCGTGAAGTGGAGAATTTGAGATGAAAGGCTTAGGTATGACGAGAATAATTCTTGGTATGAAATATTATGTTTATCTTAAAACAGTTATATGGAGAAAGTTTTATGGAAATGTATAATATTAAACACAAATATAGTTAATATACCTTTTAAAGCTCATTTTAAGTTATCTATACAATTGGCATCATAAATAAATTTATGGATGTCACAAAATTCGTACAATAGTGGATAAAACCTATAACGAGTAAGAAATAGATATTGTAAATAGATATCAGTGGGTAACTGATACAAGTATCTTTATATTGGCGTATCATAGTATTAGTATATGTGGATACTCGTACCCCCGCTATATGATAATTTAAATTAAAAAAAAAAATTAAAAAACATGATTGAAATATTAACATATTGATTTTGAATGGTTTATTTTTAATCAATTGGTTTTAAAACAATCTTCATTTCTTTGTAAATTGTCATCCAACACTATTTAAATGAGTTATTTGGATTTTGTTTGAAATTTATGAATGTTATATATTATATTATATGTTGTTAAATATTTAAATTTTTTTAAATACCCATGGGTACGAACATATATTAAAAAAATATGTTGGTGCCCACATAACATATATCCACACGAATATGGAGACGGGTACGAGATGAATATTTATCCAATGGGTAGAGTACATGAGAGTTACTATCCCAATTGAATATATATACACACACATTTGGTTCTTGTATTTGTTCGGTTGGTTCAATTTCGTCTCCTTATTTTTTTTATGTTCAATTTAGTCCTCTTAATTTCTAAAATGGTTCGATTTTGGTATTTTTTTGTTAAGTTGAGGTTTACGTCGTGTCCGTACATGGCACATGTTAATTACAACGTACATATACTTGTTAAAATGATTTTTTATAATTTATATATCAAATCACTCCACCTAAATACTCAAATTATTTCATTTTTTACTAGTGTAAAAAATTACAAGTGTAAAAATGTAAAAAAATAAAATAATGTGAATATTTAGGTAGATGATTTGATGTATAAATTATGAAAAAAAGATATTTTAACATATATATATATATATATATATTAAATAATTTTTTATATAAAAAAATATATTAAAATATATATATATATATATATATATATATATATATATATAAAAGTTGCAACTAAGCTTAATTACTAATTTGATCTGAAATTAAAGAGAGCCAAATTGGATCATTTTATAAAATAGGAAAACTAAATTGAATCAAAATTTTAAATACATGAATTGAAAACAACCATTGTCATGTGACAATAACACTAACACATGGTACTGCTAGTGCCACGTGGCAAGACCAAGACCAAGTCGTTTTAAAAAATTAAAGAAAATTTAAAAAAATTAAAAATTTCACGAATTGACATGTGGATGTAAATGTAAACTTAATGGAAATGACCAAATTAACCCATTTTAAAAAGTAGATGACTAAATTGAATCAAAAAATGATAAAGGGTCGAATTGAACCAATTGAACAAATACAAGAATCAAATGTATAATTGAACCTATATATTATTATGTGTTAATAAATTTATGAGTTCCAATAATTATTTATTGATCGATAATTTATGTGCTACAATGTTATATTAATTGATTCACATATATTTTACATAATATAAACCTTACATTAGTGCAATAAAGAGATTTAACATCGTTTTTCTTTTTACATTATACTCCAGTTCTACCAGCGAAACATATATAGACAAAGTAAAAAAGGAAGAGGTTTAAACTTTCATTCATAATCGAAACCTATAATTCAAGAATAGGCTTCGGTTGGTAAGACAACCGAAACCTAAAATGATTCAAAAATATTTAAAATAAAAAAATAAAACAAATAGGCACCAATTACATGCTTTAGTTTTGAAGACAATTAAGGACTATATTTGACCATTGCCTATAATAATTTAAAAATCATTTAAAACATGAAGCAAGGGAACAAACTTCGGTTTTCAGGACAATTGAAGCCTATTCCACTATATGCTTCAACATCTCAAATCATATCCTTTAATCTTCTTCTTCCAATCGATCTTCCATGGTTGAATCATTAACATATTCAGTTTGAGAGATAGTTGGGAAGTCTATTAATTTGTCATGTCATGTATAAGTTGTATAACTTCAAAGCAAACCATCACATATAAGGTGTTTTCTAATTTTGATTGCATTCAACTTTCTCTCATTCAAACAATTGACACAAAAACATCTAAACTTAACTTCATCACCACTTCTACCCTCATTATGTTGCAGAAATTGTATAAATTATTCTATTTCTCTCTCATACTTAACACTTAAGCGTGAAGAATTAATTTAATATCGATCCATACGTGTATATATATACTAAAATTGTATGAAAAATTTCAGTAATCTTTAATTAAATGATCACCGCACTTATGTATTGAAGATGTGACCATATCCCATTCAAGAAGATTTATTTATTTTTATTTTATTGTTACATATCAATTTTAAATAACATTTCTTAAATTTTGTTAGCATTTTGCATTGGTCTTCAGGTTATACGAAATGAAAGTGATTATCAATCCTGTGAGACTTGGAGACAGTAAATACAATTTTTAAAAATATTAGTACTGTCCCATCTTATATTAATTCTTAAAAATACAATTTCGTAAAAAAACTTGGACATAGTAAATTTTTGTATTGAATTTTAAACGAGAAACTAAGACATATTCAATGTAAGAGAAAAACAAATAACAATCTCAAAGAAAATAATTTAATCATATAATTAACCAATTTTAAGAAATAAATCATTATTTTAAATATACAATAATTACATTAAACATCATATATTAAAAAATATTTCAAATAATTAAAAATATACGGCGTAAGAAAGGAACTTAGAAGCGTGAAAGAATGAGAAAGACATCAAGAGCAAGAGCAAAAGTGAGAGAGACAAAGACCAACCACTCAAACACAAACCAACAACGATGCCCCCAATGCAACAAACCAAGACCAACACAAACCTGGAATGTTGCAGCTCCCCAATGCGAAAAGATGACAATGGCTACCAAAACGTAGCGACGACATCAAAACGAGAAGAAAAACAATGTTAGAAGAAGGAAAAGGAAAACAAAAACGAAAGAAAGAGATAAACAAGAAACAAGAAGGAAGATAAATGATAATGATGACAAAAATGAACCTCAACGAAGGATATAATAAAGGAAAACGTGAGTTTGCAACGACGAAGGAGAAGAATGCATCGACATTATGCAACATGATCTTTCGCGGCTTGTAGAAATTCACAAATTAACCCTATGCTAATGGATATAGACTTCGATTCTAGGTAAAACTAAAGTCTATACCCTGATTGCATGAGTGTAGGCTTCGATTCTTTCAAATAAACGAAGCCTACACTCATACAACCTAGAACCAAAGCCTATACTTTGACACTCAGGGTAAAGCCTTTAAAAAACGTGGTGACATTTTTGAAATTATTTGCACAACTATAAGTTTTGGTTCTAGGATAACTAAAGCTCATACCTTGACCTCATGAGTTAGTTAATAAATGATTAAGAGATAAACAAAAATTAGAATATCTTAAATGGATGTAGTATAGGTCTAACCTACTCAGCTTAGGCCAACTCAAGTAAGAACCTGTTAAAATAGTACAATAGGAACGCTATTCACAAGATATGATGCATGAATTATTACCACATTTATTACTTTTTAGATATCGATGACTTGAATGTCGTAGTATATTTGTAGACATCTCGACCATTCGGACTTGGAAGATCTCGTCGATCTGTCAAAAGGAAGTCAAGTTTGGAATTAATCTATAAACACGTGGATCTTACTTGTACCATCACAACTATGCAAGAACATTTACAAACGATCTTATACTATAAATGAGTAAGATATTGGATGTGTAAACTTTCAATTCTAAAACAAAATCAAATCAATTATAAATCCATTGCGACTATTGGATGACTAGGGAAAGAGAAAAAGTGCCTTGTGAACATGTGAAGAACAACTTTCCTTATCTCTCTTGCGTAGAATTGCTGTTTTCCACCCTTTAGGCTTAATATGTAAGTTTGGTGTTTTCTTCATATAATCTAACTCTAATGCATGATGGCCCTTTAGAAAGATTTCACCCGTGAGACTGTTCATCCTGTTTCCAATTATGACAATTATGAGCATAGTACATTCTGCATCACTGACTCATTCATATATTAATTCTAACACAACAAGACACTCAATTATCATATATTTGAAACCACAAATTTTGTTCGGCAAAACATGTGTTGGCAAACAACAGCTAGCCAAATCACATGGCATATTCTGAAAACAGACAAATTAATGCGTGCATGAACCAAACTAGATATCCTCAAAACTTCTAACCTACTCCATGTTTTCCCTATTTTGAGCTTAAATAGTTAAGTATCGATAATATAAAATAGTTTTCTACTGTGAATCAATCACACATTAATTCACCCATAACCTGTTTTCTCTTCTTTTAATTCAGCTTCCAGATAAAGTTGCAACATTTATGTCCATCATCTTCCTCAAAAGAAGCTCTATTATTTGAACATGGAACTCTAGATATTGTATGAGTTTATCTGGTTCCAGATTACATTACAATAAACAGAGATATCTCAAAATTATCCAAGAAAAAAAAATATCACTCTTTCAAAAGCTTCAACTATTTGATAAAGACACACATAAATGGTTGAACACACGTTACATGACAAGTCATACATGATAATAAGTTCGTTTTCACCATGATGACGAGCACCCTTTAGCTGCAATTAAGTGAATCCACCCCTTTTGATTGATCTCATAATACCCTATATTATATATCATGATTGTGGTAATCATCACATAAAAATGGTAATTGTGACATGCCTAATCCCTGTATATTCCACAGAGAAAGTGCTAGATTTCAAACCTTTTTCGGCCTAACTGCTTGTGCTTTATATATGTCTTATCAATTTCCCACCCATAATTCAAAACCCTTTTGCCAGAAGTCCACTCCCAATAACTACTAGACCCATGTATAAAAGGGAGTGAACTTTGCCTAATTTCTATGACCCTCAAGACTCTCTCTGTAAAGTTTTGTTCCAAGAAATATGATAATGGTAGTGAGAATGATGAAGATATTGAGAGAATACACGGTTATGCTCACAAGAGTCACAGAGCAACTTCTTCCACCATATAGCAGACGATTTGACAGTTTCCGAAACCCTTTTTCTTCCACAACCTCTTCTGAAGAATCAGCTTCTTTCTTGGTTTACTTTTGATGAATAAATGTAAAAATTAAGAGTTTTGATTTTTCTGTTTTAGTTTATGTTTGCAAAAGCTTGTTTTTATGGAAGATATTGTAGAGGAGAAGCTTACCGTTACTGTTACCATATGTGAGATCAGTCTTCTTCTTTCAAGCTTTGGTTATCAGTGTTTTCTTGAATTGTAACTGTAGTAAAGTGAAAATGACAAAATAAATAAACCTTTTCATTCTTATCAGAAATTACTTATGATTTTAGAAGTTTAAGACAACATTTAATTTCATAAGTCATTCTTTTACTTTTACCCATCTTAATTTAAACATTTAAATGAAATCAAAGAAAAAATAAAGAATAATGGATGGCAGAAAAATTAATTAATAGCATAGATAATCACATGATAGGAAAATAAAAATAAACTTTTTATGAAATTAACTATATTTCAAAATTTTCGTGTCCCTACAATACTTCTAAAATAATGGAAACAGTAATATTAGCTAAATAAAGTGTTTAGGCTATAAAACTAGGACATTTATATATATTTTTAGTAATAGTTCCATTATCTATAAAATTAATATTACGTATGACATCTATATACTTATTTTATTTATCTATTATGTACAGATGTAGTTAATTTTATTGTATAAAACCGTTGTTTTACATTAATAAAACCATGCAAGTAAGTCAATTTTTAAAAAAAGACTAATCTCATGTATAAATACTTATACCTTATTTATAGACTAAGGATGCACGGCGGAGTGATCGATTTATAATACTAATAGTACAAAATATGAAAAATAGTTTTTTTAGTAAATTTTTTTCATTTATTTCCTTAACATTTTTTTTTAAATAATTTAACCTTTACTAACATATAAGATTTGTTCATATAACAGCAACAGTGTAAGCATTATAATTAATAAAATAGTTTGAATATTCTTATAAAATTATAATGATATGCAATTAAATCTTATTGATTGTTTAAAATATAAAATAATAATATTTGAATTTTTATTCGCTAGTTTAAAAATATTATTTTAATGTTGCGAAAATAATTTGGATCTATGATTAAAATGAATATAAAAATAATGTGGTGATAATATTGTAAATATTGGTTGGACATTTTATATAAGTTGATGTAAAGAAAGATACTAGTATATTTGTTGTTTTTGCATTAGTTTCATAGATTATGTTTTTTAATTTGATTGGTAAATGACGCTAGTGACTTTACTTGAATCATCTCAACATTGAACCCCTTCCACTGAGTGTCTTTCCATTCCTTTCCAGCAGAGCTTAGATAGTCTCCATTTTAAGGCTATTGATTTAGGGCTTGTTGGGGTTAGTCCGTTTAGATTAATAGAAAACGAGGTTTTTTCACCATGTGTGCTGTGAATTTGCTCTGTCCATAATATAATTTGAAATATAACATGGGAAGAATATAGACCAATAATTGTGTTTACAAGGCTTTGGGTCTCGCATGTGTGTTTTTATGTAACATTTTGTCAATTTTTTTTATTAAATCACTTTGTAACAACACTACACTTGTTGGATATTATTTGATAAATAAATTTAATTATTTTGATATCATTCCCAAACATGGAAACATTTAAAACTTAAAAATGTATGAAATGATGTTATCTCATAATTTATTTAATACAACTCCAAATTCCAAAATCGAAAATACAAAATATTTCAAATCATGTGTCTTTAATAAGATTCTACAAGCTAGTTCTCACTCCGGCTTTATGCCTCGCCATCATCACCTGGAATAACATTTTCTCTCGTATAACAAGTCACACAATCATCGTCAAACACAAACAGACATGGTGAACTCAAACCGAATAAAGTAGGCATAATTAACATGAATACCCCACTCAAAATAAATAACTTCACTCCACAAGACTTCATGCTTAAAGACCTTATAACATGAGATAATTAGGTTTCCATAGCCTCATAACCTATAAGAGATCAACACATCCAATCACATTGTGCGCAACTCGACCATGGCCATGGGAATATCATATGCTTCCATGAACATGTCCGCTCGTGGTCAAACTCTACGAACCTCCCTGCTCATAGTCCAACTCTACGAACCTCCCTACTCGTAGTCCAACATGCGTGAACACCACCTGTTATGAACCTCCTCGCTCATAGTCGCCTTAAGTGTAAGCATGGAACATACAAACTTCCCTGCTCGTATCCCCACACAAGTGTACCTCCAATACGAACCTCCCTATTCGTATTAATTACGTGTTTCCAACTCCATTACGAACCTCATCACTCGTAATTCATCCAAGCATATCCCAGACCAAAACCATCATCACGAGGCATGCAACACACATCACAATGCAACCTACCATTGCATTATCACCTGATGCATGCTAAGCGTCGCCATGCGACATTTCAGTGCAGATCGCTTGATGGTTCCCACGCACTACCAGGCGCCACGCTTCATAGGATCCCCTTGTTTGTAGCTATCGCCTAGCGATCCCATTCATACCGCCAAAATAGGTTCTAGCACACTCCAATCACCACAAGCGCATATCAAAATGCCAAATTGCATTCATACCATTCCACATTGTAAGACCCATTAAAATTAATTAATTAATAAATGCGGGTAGAAAGCGCCTTTATGGCATTTATTATTGTTTGATGTGACGTGGAAAAGTACTAGCTCAAGTGGTTGAGAGTACTTTGAATGTGTGAGAGGACTTGAGTTCAAGTCCTATGTATGCCAATTATGTGTTGTTGTTTGATTATTGATTTTTAATAATATGTATGAGTATGGAATTGGTAATGTAAACTTATATTGATTGGAATGTATCACTAAATGTGAATTGGCATAGTGGTAGTGCTTTGGAAATTAAATAAATGTATCAAAGGGAGGAGCAGCCAAAGGGCTGAAAAACCGTAGTTAAAAATAAATAAGAAATTAAAAACATAATTAAGCTCATTTTCTGTTTCAGTTTTTAAACCCATTATTAAGGCACCTATAAAAGCCAGATTTTAGGAGAGAAGAAGGGTTTTGGCAGTGTTGGTAATTGGCTTTTGAGAGGAGCACGAGTTCCGAGGGTGAGAGGAGAGAGATGAAGGTTGAATTGGGAGGAGGTTGAAGCAAAAAGAGTGGTCAACAAGGGAACATTCTCTTTTTCTCCAAACTGAATCAAGAAGTCCAGGTTAGGGGTGCTGAAATTTCGTGTATTTCAATATTGCTTAGGTTTTGGCGTTTTGTTCTTAAATTGTATTCTGTGTGGTGTGAATTGGTTATGATATGCACTGAAATTGAGAAATTGTGAATGAGACGTGGGGTGAAAAGCCTTGTTGGTATGAAATAAGAATCTGATGGGGGTTATGGTACTGTAATTTTGATTTGTGGCCAAATCCTGTGATTTGAGAATCTAAACGTGTTTACATTATGTTTTATGATTTGGTTGATGAATTAGAACGAATGAAAAGGGATTGTGTGTAAATTGGCATTGTTTTGGTGTCTCTTATGCACGAGCAGTGGCGAAATTCTGCATGTTTCGCCCAAGCGACTCCCTCTTGCCTAGGCGAGAGCTGCAGGAGTTCATACAGGGTTAGGCTCGAGCATTTTGCTCAGGCGACCAAGACTGGGTTTGAGCGAGACGTAGTCTCACTTAGGCGAGAGATACTCGCCTAAGCGAGGTCGCGATGAGTCCTGTGCATTTTTTAGCACGACTTCTCGTTTAGGCGAGGTGCGTGTTGTCTTTGAGCGATGGTATGGCTCGCTCAGGCGAGAGAATCTCGCCTGAGCGAGATGACGTGATGATGCTATTGTTTTAAGGTCGCTCAGGCGAGGTGAGCTAGCCTAAGCGAGATTGAGGGCTTAGTTTGGGCAAGAGTCCCTAGCTTAAGCGAGTTTAGGCGAATTACTATGTTTGTGTGTGCTTGTGTGTGTTAATTTGGCTACTTTTTCCTAAGTATAGGAAGTATATGCATGTGGTGTGGCATTTGGGCTTGAAGGACTAAGTCCAATAGGGGTCTAGGATGTGCTTGATGGTGGGACACATGATGGGCATGGAACTGGTTGAGTTCCCGTCGGCTACTAATGGGCGAGGAGTCCTTAGTATGGTGATTACATGTGTCGGGCGCACGATGGGCAAGGAACTGATATGTTTCTGTCAGCTACTATTGGGCGAGGAGTCCATAGGTTGGTGATTGCGTGCGTGCCAGGGTCCAAGTTGAGGAGGCTTGGATGTTTTACTACAGACGAGGAGTTTGTAGGGCAGGACTATGAGCGGGATAGGCTCATAGGGTTGGACCATGAATGAGTTAGTTTTGTGGGAGCATAATTAAGTCCCAAGACCTAGTTCATGCATATGATTCATGAAGGACTATGAGGTCATGGTTGGGTAATTTGACAAATTGTGAAATTTAGTTATGTTATTTTGGGATGGGCGGCATATTTATTTCATGTATCTATTTCTATATATTGTGCATAGCTCACTCTTTTTGTGTGTGTGTGTGGCGATGATCGAATAACTTGTTATCTGGGAGCAGATGATTTGACAGGTGAGACAGGAGATGCATAGACTCGGAGCGAGGGATAACTGGGGATTTTGTTTATATGTTGTTATTTTGCTTTTTTAAGATAACTATATAATCCTTTGGGAGCCATGTGAATATTGTTTTAGTTTTATAAAATTATGGACTCGTAGTTTTATGACATGTGAAATTTTAAATTTCCCATATTTTTGGGAAATGGTTTTATATTAAATGCTGAAGTGAGCTGATTCAATTTTCCTAAGACACGTTAAAACCTAATTAACCTAATGTCTTCTCTACGCTCATGCATCTCTTCTTCCCATCACCGCACATCACATCGTCCGTGCTGCCACTGCACGTCCCACCACCGGCGAGAGGCCACGCCGTCGACGCCAGTCACCATCGGCAGTGTTGCCGACGAGAAACAAACCCCCCTGAGTCGCTTCTCTTCCTTGCTTCTTCTTCCCGCGTGCGAGACGACGTCTATGACCATCGCTGCGGACGCCGCTGGCAGCGTCTGTGACCACTGCCTTGAACGCCGCAGCCGCAGTGTCTATGACCGCCGCAGTGTCTGTGACCACCGCCGTGAACGCCGCTGCCGCCGGTGCTCGACTATCCCCTTCCGCGAGAAAGAAAGGTGTGCGACCACTCTGAGGCTCGTCACCACCGTGTCAGCCACTGTGATTGGGTCTGCAACCATCACACGGCCACACTCCACCGTCCAGACCTCCAACTTGCCGGCGACGATTTTCTCTCTTCTCTGTTTCTGTTTCGATTGAAGGTGCGATTGGGAAGATGGAGGGTTGCGGCGTGGAGAAGATGATTAAGAGGATGTGGATCTGTTGTTCTAAGCGTGGGTTCCGTTTATTGTTTTTCCTAGTTTATTATTTTTCCTATTTTGGTTTTTTATGCATGTGACGAAATGAGGGAATAGGAAGATGATCGAAGATAATAATGAAGATTGATGGGCGGGATACTTGATTGAAATTATGAATGATTTTGCTTTTATGCAACAGGATGATTGATGGAAAGAAAAAAAAAAAGGAGTGAGGGCCGGAAAGGAGATAAAATTCGAAAGGATTTCCAGCACTCATTCAAGCAACAGTAACACCCAGACAATAGCATAATCGAAACAAGAACATATCGTAACAATGACAGATAAAAAAAATAAAAATAAAAATTGTACTCTGTTCTTCACTGTACACACGCGATGGGAATAAACAAAATAAATAACAGATGTAACTATGCTCATTTCAAACCATCTTTCATCCATACATTCATGAACATCAATATCAAAACGTTAACAGAAGCTCCAATTCACACATCCATGAATATCAACGACAATATCAA
>Ga0214543_1000313_pt1 | contig 77001 bp, 35 predicted proteins | sample CNSS2metaG_FD_160094 | JGI IMG/M metagenome (GOLD analysis project Ga0214543, IMG submission 160094) | Root nodule microbial communities from cowpea collected in UCLA plant growth center, Los Angeles, California, USA - CNSS2 | ecosystem: Host-associated > Plants > Roots > Nodule | place: USA... | reverse complement strand
ATCCAACATATATTGAAGTTCAAAAGATACAAAATCTATGTCAAAATTTTATTATTATGTTTATTATTTGTTCTTTGTGTCATTTTGATCAAGTGATGTATTATAATTTTTATTAGTGTATAAAAAAAATATTCATTAGAATTTAAAAAATTGAAGTAAACAAACATTTAAAATATATTTTAATTTGAATATTTGTTTCCTTTTATATTTTTTTGAAATATTTTTTAATTTTATCAACTAAGTTTCATCAATGTTGTAGTTTGCAAATTTAATAAATGTTTTGGTTGTCATGAAATTTTATTTGGTATTCTAATCTAAAATGTAGACAATTATAATTTATTTCAAAGTATTTGATATGGGAGAAATAATCATCCTCCTAATATTGAATATTTGATAATATTACGTTTTCTTTACCGTAATTTTTTTTTCTTTTATAAATATTAATATTGAAATAGTTAGAACGCGGGTACGGGTATGGGTACGAGATTATACCCGTTACCCGGTGGGGATGAGGATGAGACAAAAGTTTGATACCCGTTGGGTTTAGGTATGGGGATGAGGATGAATTTTTTGTGCGAGGATGAATATAAAATAGCGAAACTCGTCCCCTCCCCGCCCCGTTGCCATCCCTAATTCTAACAACAAACTGACATCTTTTGGTCAATAAGTCATACCAATTGGCAGGTCAACCGACCCGACCAACTAGTGGGCAAACCGTCCTGACTGAGTGCAGGAAGACTCCTTGACCGACTGGTGGATTGACTATCCCGACTGAATAGCAAGACCGATCGATTGCAAAATAAATGTCATATTAACACTTAGTCAATAATAATCACAAATCAACTAACTAATGGTGATTAAGGTGAGATTGAACCATGACTATACTGGCAAGAAGGTAAAAGCCCATAGCACTAATTATAAATATACAGAATATGGTTGTTCATACTCATACATCACTGCATATAAGCATTAGAGTATTTTTTGCCAGTATCATCCAAGCAATTTTGGACGAACGAAAGACCTTGAAAATCAAACTAACAAGATATAGGAGTGGTGCAAGACAAACTATTAATCGAGAGAAACAACCATAAATAGGAGCAACACAGTACAAACTATCAGGAAATTGAGATTATACATCTGAACATAGAAATATGAGTTACTTTATAATTTCATTATTTTAAATTTACAATTAATTTTTAATTTAATTAACTATTTAAAATAAAATTATGAAAAATATTTATTTTCTAACTAATTATGATGACTATATTTTTAAAAACTAATAATAAATTTTATTAACAATTTTGATAAAAATAAATTTTTTATTATTTTTTTATTATAATAAAATTGTTGATATATACGTATAGGTGATGAGAATATTAAGAAAGCATAATTATATATTGATTATAATAAAAATGTTAAAATATTATTATAATTTGTCATGTACAATTATGATTTGAAACTTTTTTTTTTCTCTCTCCTTTACTTTCACCATTAAATTTAAAAATTTTACATTATTGAATACACATTGTTATAGTATCTACCTGTTAGTCCTACAAATAATAATTTTTAACTAAGTAATAATATATTTTTTAATGTGTTTCCATAATATATTTGTTCTCTCTTTCATAATTTATCTTGAATTGAATTTTAATGATGAATGGAAAATATTTCAAATTAAAAACCAATGTAAGAATTAAAATTTAAAAAACATTGTTAAATTATTATAAGCTCTTGAAATTAGGTAAATCATTTTAACTTTGGATAATGTCCAATTACAAGGTTCTAAAGTAGGATCATATCATATTTCACTATTTGAAATTTAATTTTGTTCACTGTGTTAGATAATGACATTCAAATGAAATTTAATGTTATTATTGAAATTTTTATCTTTACAATAATTAAGGTTCTTATTGAATATATTAAGACATGTGAATGAGAGAGTCTAAATAATTAAAATAAATGAATGAAAATTTAGGTTTTAATGAAAATAAATATTTTTCCAGTAAACATATTCGATAATTGGAATAAATTACATTATCTTATATAGTAAATAAAATAAAGTATTACATCACTAAAATTATATATAAAATATTTCTAGTGACAAGCTAACTATTTTATTTATGATTTTTTTAGATTCAACTATTGCAAGTATATAATTAAAGTTTTTGTATATATTTTAAAATATATCACATTAATTTGTATTCGTTACAATAATGTAGATTCCAGTAGATTTTATGAGTAAAATATTTTATTAAATCATGTATAAGCTCGATAGTGATATATTTTTATTAAAACAGGTAGAATTTGATTTTAGTTTTTCAATATCATTCTGTTTGAAATTTTGTTTCCCTAAACCATTTTTTTTTCTTTTTAAATTATCATCGAAATCATTTAGAAGTGCAAAAGTTATATATTTTAAATTTAGCAGAAAAAAGCAATAACAAAAGATATACATTAAAATATTTGGAAGGAATAAAAAGATGTTTTATCTTGAAGTCCCAATATTTATACTTTTTTTTTTAAACAGTCAACTATCCATATAAAAGTTGAATACTTCTCTCACTCTCTCTCTCTCTCTTTTCAAATTCTCAACAATTCCTAATAGCAAATTATTATTGAATATTTTAACACTGCATCTTAAAATATTTAAAGTTCTAATATCTATTTTTTTATACTTTATTTAGGAAAAAATTATGTAGAATGATATAGTTGATTCATTCTATCTATCTATCTATATATATATATATATATATATATATATATATATATATATATATATATTATGAACTTTTAATGAATTAACCTATTCTTTAACAGAGTGATATCAAAAACATATTATTATTTTTTTTTCCATTTTGTAATTGTCTTTTGGTTCTCAAAGAATTGGTTGTGGTTATGTTGCTTTGCTACAAACTCAACAAGATTGTTTGACATTTGCTGAACTATTATTATCTTGTTTAAATTCTTAGTTTTTAGTGTTGAAATTAAATCTTCGTCATTTTTCTTTAATTCAATTTTTTATTCAAAAAATGTTATAAACTTAATAAGTTGAAACATTTTAAAGTTTTTCTTGAAACTTATAATACAAATATTAAATTTTAATATAAAAATAAAAAAATTTATTTTATAACTTTTTAAAACCTAATTTCTATTTAGTAAACTTTTAAATTTGAATATATTTTTCACTGAACTTTTGAGTGTTAAATTTTATTTTTTTGGATCAAATAAAGATTCAGCTGAGCTCATGGACCTTACATATTGGGCCTACATGAACAAGGGAATTGGGCCCTCTTGCAAAATTAGAAAAAATCCCTTTCATTTTGGTTCTCTTCACTTTTTATGTTTCGGTTTTTCCAGAGCGTCTTATGTTTTCACCATTAGCTATCTTCCCAGTTATTTCATTTTATTGTAACAAATGTTTCTGAAAATATTATTTCTGCTAAACAATTACATGATAACCTAGTTAAGGGTGGTAAATAATCTTAATAAAATTGAAAACTTGCAACTGTTACTTAAAAAAATGCATTTTTTATGTAATTTGATTTGCGATCATGCTCAAAACCAAATTGTAAGCATATTAAATTTATATTATTTTTCAACAAATTATATATATCTTTGGAAAAAAAAATCAAGATTATTTTGATTTATGATGTACAATTTAATCAAGTGTTTGTTTTTTTTTTCAAGAGATTTGATGTTTTTTTATTGTTTTATATATTTAAATTTCTATTTAATAAGTATTGAGAAAAAAAAATCATGAAAAAAAATAGAGTATATTGATTTAATTAAGTTGATAGAAAGAACAAAAAAATTATATTGGAACCCATTATATTTGTAAAAATGTATCTATAAATAAATAAGATAAATAACTTTGTAATGGATAAACGATTGAAATAAATTAGTTACCTACAAATTTGTTCAAATATGAATGTAAGTATGAGTAATATAATACTTAATTTGTCCCATACTCACACATATTATATATGTAATAATTCAATTCAAATTATTAACATAATTATATGCCCTATTAATTATTATTTTTATTATTAAAATGTATAAATATTGATTTTTAAGGAATAATTATTGTTAAGTAATAATAACAATAGTTAACAATAACTTGTGATAGAGTACAGCCAAGGAAGTTTTTGAAGGGTCATCTCACACAACCTTTTCTGACTAGCGGTGGCACGACGGTAAAAATGTAGGGAAAAGGAAAATGAAAATGTAGGAAAAAGAAACTCACATTTTTTTTTTTTGCATAAAAGTACTGAATTTTAATAACGATTATTTCGACGATTATATTAAACTGATATTAAAATATTTTAATGATGCTAAATTATATATATATAACCGACAAAAATAAAAATGGAGAAAGATATAACCACCACTATGACCCCTATATATCTACTGTTGCATTGTAATTATGATTTATATATATGAGTTTCAGCTAGGTTAATCCAACTACTTGTTTATAAAGTTTGGACTGAATGCTAACATACCACAAACTAGGTAAAATTATTTTCATTGTTATTGTGAAAACTTTATGTATCCTCATAACAGAATTTATTTTCAATTCAACTATATGTACAATTTTATTGGATTTTATGTAATATAAGTCGACACATATGATATTTTATCAACTTTTATTTAAGGGTAGAAGAAATAAACAAACAATTAATTTAATTTTGCCAGTACTAGTCAACATTTTTCAATTTAGAGACTTTGATCTAGCTGCAAAGTTCTGAAAGAATTTAGTAAATTAATATAACTTAGGTTTATTGTATTTGTATCCTTAGCATATCCTAGGTTACGGGCCCATTTCTTTACAATAATATTACTTTGCTTTTTATAAGAATAATTAATGTTTAAGCTCTGAAAATCATTTTTAGTGCAAACAAATGAATCTATATTAGTTCAGACAAGGATTGAATCTTAGCTTAGTGTGAAAATAGTAAAAGTTGAATCTAATACTCTGTATTTGAAGTGCTATGATGATTATATTTGAACTTTGGATTTTTAAATTGCGGTGCATGAAGAAAACAAAAAACTAACTGATAACTGATAAAGGTTTAGAGCTATGAGACATAGCCATATAGCCATGGGATACAGTGACACGTGCTCACGCTTCACATTTGTTTTCAATGAACTATATCGTGCAATCAAATGTTTCAATTATTTTAAACTTTGGATTTTCAAGGATAGTATAGTATCATTCTTTTTACAAGGACAAGAACAATATTCATGATTCACTCCAGATTCGTTGATACTAAAATTTTAAATTTATTTGCTAACTGCAGAGACGAAGGAGATGTATTTTGACAACTTGAAAGAAATGATTTCATTCTACATATTCATTTTTTCCCCATTCAGGTTTTTACGCTGACAAAAGTGTTGTGGTTGGAGTAAATGCACAGTGTGCGTGGTCAGAAATATGGCAAAGGTAGACCAAAAAGACCACTGCATGCACGTTACTGTGCAACGCTGCACAGTGTTTTTGTGGTTACATGTGAGCAGACCTGAATTTTTCTTATTTCAAGACATACAATTTGATTTCTGCAACGTTGTTTGATACTTCAACTGTGTTGTTTCAATTAATGAACAGAGAAAATGAATGGTGCAAGAGAGAGATCTTACCAAAGCAAATTAATTACTGGTCAGACACCATTTGATTAGCCTTTGTCTTCATTTAATGAAAAACAAAACTATTAATTGATTTAAATCTCTTTGAAACTCTGCATGCACCAACGGTGTGATATTGATGTCTTTCATTAAACACTTAATATATAAAATATCAATACGCTTATGTGAATCTTCAAAGTATAATGTTAGTAACACACTTTTAAATATACAGTCTATAGAGATCAAACTATAATTTACAGCACCAAAAGTATCTTATCTTATGATAAAAAGTGCGTTGAAAACTGTGTTAAAGAATATTCTATTAAGGATAACAAGCACCAAGTTAACCTGAGGCATTGCTTTGCAGAATCTATTGCTGATACAAATTAGATTGCATATGTTAGTTTTTTGCAGGTAGAACTATTTACAAATATCTATGTATGATGCTAGAAACTTTATTTTAGAAACAGTGTACCTTATTCCACTGGTAGAAGCTAAGGCACACTCTTACTATTGAGAAATAGAACAAAAGGAATAAAGTTGAATTTCTTTTGTAAAGACTAAAAATAAGGGAAAGAAGGAGTAAAGGAGGAGTCTGATTTTTTATTCATTTTTTTTTGCACTGTTCTGAGTTACACTTTCAAACTTTCAAAATACTGATGATATTTTAAAATTATTTTTCCTATATTTTAAAACATCAAAAAAATTTAAATTATCTGCTGAACTTATAATGTGTCTTTATAATATACTGATTATTATTAATATCGACATTTTAAAATATATTAAAATAATATTTAAAAATATTAATACAGTAGATAATAACATAGAAAAATCAATAAAAAATTTAAATTAGACGAGGGTGAGAAGCAGAAAAAAATGTTCTGCAAGAGTGCAGTAGTTACATAGACACACCGCCAAAGTGAGCCAATGTTGGCGTGCACAGTTGACAGGAGTAAAGATATTATGAATATGTGATATGAAGCACATGGGTCCAAATTGTGGTCACATGCATGCATGCTTGGCACCATGTTAGAGAAATAAAAAAATGAGGCCATTAATTTCTGATAAGGCATGCAGCGATGTTCATTGACTGGTTTTGTTGGCCAGTTCCCAACACACTGGAGTGGTGTGTGGTGAGTATCGAATTCCAAAGGATATGTGTGCACAGTGAAAATTGTAGCCTTAGGGATTATTAGGGTTTATCACTTATATCAGTCAATTTCGTCACACCCACTTCATATCTTAAAGGAATCAAATCAATACCCCCACTTCACACCCAGCCCTACCCCAACCACACGATGTGGGATTTCAATTGGTTATTACTTCAATGATGCCGACACACAGCCAAATCAAAACAAACCATGTAAAGAGATAATTAAAATAAACACAATTACTACACCTTGCAATTATTATTATTGTTTTATTTATATATCATATGTTTTATTAGTTCTAAATATATCTAATTTAAAATAAGAGAATATAAGTATAAAATTTTGATAGCTAATATTACATACTAATTTTAATTTTAATTCATAAATTAAAATTAATTATAATTCTTTATTAATAATACATAATATGTTAAACAACAATAATTTTTAATTTGTAGATTTGGTTGTTATATTTAATTTTGTAGTGACAACCATTGATATTTTCTATGATTTTCGATTTTCGAAAACAGTGATGCAATCTCTTGAATCAATTAATTGTAATTTGACTATACATTTATCACATAGTATACATGTACAAAACTTTATGACTGAAACAAAATGATATTAACAAAAATGAAGATCTCATAAAGGTAAGAAAACATGGGATACAAATGAATTTACAAGATAAAACTTAGTGGATTATTTCTTTCAAAGATAAAACTTGATTTGTAACACATAGATTTACTTAAATAAGGCATAAACTATTTGACATTTTTCACCAATTATAAAAGTTACTACTATTTGGGTACTTTTTGACAGTGTTGCAACAAATAAACCATTATCAGAGAAACTTTATGTGATATTGGAAATTTAAAATACTTTCTTTTTATTTCACTACTCTATTGCAGCAATCAACATGTTCAACACATACTTGTCAATCATACATTTCATAAACGAACATATTGAAACTGATTACAGAAAGTTTCAATCTGAGCTTTGTCATAAGACTTAAAACTACAGGAAGGTTATCTCAAAAAGTGATGAAACCATGTTCACATGCAGTTATTCTGAAGCTGCCGAACATCGATCATTATAATCTTTCTCTACTTGTTTGGTTTTTCATTGCCCCATGTTGAAACACCTGGAATTAACGATGAACCATTATGCATCCTCTTCACTCACCAAAAAGGGTTAAAACTTTACATCATGCTCCTTCCTTATTGGGAAACCTAGCCATTTCTATCTTTCCCCTTTGTGATCCCATACACTTCATAGTTCATATCATCATTGGAAGTATAATATATAGTTATTTTTTAATATATAGTTGGCACAAAATATAGTATCATACAGGCAGGCCTCAAGATCTGCATTTCACGCCCATAATTAAGGTGTGAAACAGCCTTTGGTCCGCGTGATCAATCTATAATATACAATAAATAAATTCTCAGTGGATTTTTCCAGTCTGCAATTAAATTTTGCATTCCAGTTTATAATTTGAGTTATATTATATTATTTTGAAAGACTGAAATATGTAACAAAGACATATCTCCAAGAATATGGCTAGATGTTTTTGCAAGAAGAAATTCACACAAGAAAAAATGATTGGTTTTTGGTTCCTGGAATCGCGAGGTTCAATGTGCGATGCATCCATATTTAGCAGGGACAAAGCAGCTGAACCAATGAAAGTGGTTAATATAGAATTACACAAATTTAATATTAAATGCATATATAATGTAGGAATTGTCAAAGGCATAACGTGCCTAAAACTAAAATCACGCACTTGCTGCAATTGCTTGGAACATAGACGCTAATGACATCAATAATGTTTGAACTAAAATAAGGCATAAAGCATATATACTTTAAACTGCTTTAGCGGCGCATTAGATCTTTGTGTGACCTTTTGTGTGTATGAGGCTGTCTTGAGCAATAAGTGGCCAATATATTACTTCTTTAACGCAATTTCTTCTTCTTTTATTAAAGGAAGGGTACCTGCCATTATAGTTCCATGTGTTGTCCTTCAATTCGATCACCACCCTATTGTGTGTAGAAATAAGGGCACCATGGATATTCCTTAAAAGATGGACAACAATAATACCACATTTAAATAGTTTTTGATGCTGATATTTCAGAGCAAGAAACCATTATACCTCAATCATCGACTTTCTCATTTACGAGAATATCATACACATTGTTATTGTTATCTGAAAAGCGAATATTTTTTTAAAATATGCTTTCTTAGTTTAAACAAATTCTAGTACTACTGTTTATTGATTCAAAAGTTTTCAACAGCTATAATACCAAATTGCTGCAAATCAAACATTTAATCATCATTTGTATATAGCCGCCACTAATCAATCGTGTTTATTGTTCCTCAAAATTCTTTATCAGGAACTCCAACACCACCACCTGTCTGCGACAAAGCATGCACTCTACAACTGACCTAATTGAATAGTTAATTGTTTTGCTACTGTTTCTGTTGTGTCTTACATTAACCGAGCAAAGTTTTAAGTACTAAGCAAATCTTGAAGGCCCCGAATTTCAGACACAATATAAAATACAATATCTATAGGAAAAATAAGATCAAATACACACGAGAGAGACTCTTATGTATTTTCGGAATAAGAAAAATATTCCATTCTTATCAATTTTATTTTTTATTGGAATAAGAAAAATATTCCATTCTTATCAATGAATGTGGATCACAATAGTTATAAAAAAGAAAATAGTTAAGAGAAATAAAAGCAAAACCCAAACCCCATCTTTCATTATGAAATGAAAATCTAATCTTTCACCCTCCTCCCTCAGTATAAGGACTAGGAAACCTGTTCCTCACCCAGCTCAATCACTTATACAGATATAAGTAAAAAAAATGTACCAAAGAATATATATATATATATATATATATATATATATATATATATATATATATATATATGAATGACTAAACTTTAGTATAATTTCTAAGGTACTTTTTGATATTGCTACTAGAGTTTTATCTAGATGATATTTGTATAGTAAAATTTTCATTAAAAACGCGAATGATGAAAGTGAAACTTCATTTTGTTCGAGTACTACAAATATATTATAATGAAGTTAGATCCGAGTTTTGTCCATGTATATAGAGTACTTTAATGTTAGTCAACACCTACAGAGACTAACCATCTCTCTTTTAACCTAACTATTTTTCACCAATGTTAGTCATCTTCTGTATCCTCTCACAAGAAAAAAGAATAAGTTTATTTTAATAATTTATAGTTTACTAAATGAAAAATTATAAAAAAAATATGGATTTAGTTCAAAAGAATAATAATAAGAGAAATAATATAAAGAAAAATAAAAAGAGAAATAATATAAAGAAAAATAAAAATGAACGTTTTCGAAAGAAATATAAAATGAAGGTATAATAATATATAAAAGTAAATGTTAATAACTTAGAGAACAGTTAGAAGTTTAAGAATCAAATCAGTTATAACCTGTGAACCGCAAACGGACATATAGTTATAGCTTTACAAGTAATGCAATTATTATAATAATAATTGGATGATAATATAAACTTCTTCACATTATTAGCCAATTAATTAAAATTTATACAATTTTAACAATTGATGTGATTAAAAAAAGTAGTTTTTCTTTTAAATTAAATTACAGTGAGATGTGGCAGAGATACAGACCAGTCCACTTTTTATCCTTGTAATGTGATATGAAGAGAGACGAATAATGTATAGATAACAGCCGATTTTAATGTTTAAAGTACAGATAACAGAACTTTTATTCATAATTTTTTTATAGCAATATACATTAACACCTTAATTAGTAGTATACTGTTGATTTGATCTTCTTATTTTCTTTCTATTTCTATGATTTATTACATTAATTATATCACTCATCTTATGTATCTTTCATGATGTTTACAAAACTTTTACTATTTATTTTTTGTATGCACTCACAGTAATAATAAAAAAAAAACAAAAAAAGATTTCTCTTTAACTGAAAACACAAGAATTTTTCTTCTAGATGCAGAATTGAAGATAGGGCATCAATTAAGGGATGTTGAATTGCGAGGATTGGAGGGTTAATAGATTTAGAATTACAAGATGCGTTGGTAACAACAATGAATAAATGGGTTTTGTAGTTGGGCTAGTTGCATTGCATATGGGTGGAGAGATCATAAAGATAAAGTCTCAACACTTCTTTTTTATGCTTTCTCTCTTCTTCCTTTTTTTTCTCTTCTGTGAAAAATGTTTAAAATATTGCAGAATGGTCAGTGGGAGATAAACTCACATTTATTCCTCACATATACATGATGCAAGCAAATTCTCTTTAAGCTTCTATATAAACCCCTATCTCCCTCAACCTCTTCACACAACATCTCAAACCTTGATATCTCTTCCTTTTACACATATTCAAATGTGACAACCTTTTTGTTAAATCCAGAGGAATTCTTTGTCTCCTTATAACCCTTCTTACCCTTTTCAGAAACCGGAGGAGCCACTCAATTTTTCATAGATTCTGCACAAGTCAAAGGGTAAAGAGGAGGTGACAGAAGAGAGTGAGCACACATGGTGTTTCTTGCAGATAACATGCTTGAAGCTATGCGTGCTTACTCTCTATCTGTCACCCCACCACCATATATACTTTGTTTATTTATTTTCTAGCTTTCCCTTTTGTTGCTTAGACTAACCCTAAGTTGCAGCTATTAGGACCTCACTATCAGCCAAATAATATCAACACAACATCGATCTGATACATGTTTCAGGTATATGCGTTTCTCAGATTGTTCTTAATTAGTTCTTGCTTCTTAGCATGCTGAGCTGCAGTACCTAGCTACTTCATCAAAACCTTATTTAACACCTGTCTCCGAGGCAGCCATGTGCTTCGATACAGAATCTATTTTAACAATTATAATTATCTAACTCTAATTGCTTCATCAATGTTGTTGTTCTCTGTCAATATACTGTTATGATGAATATGAGACCGAGTAATCATGATTAATTAATTAATTAAAAGCATCTGGAAAACCTAGCTCGTCTTTTCATTCAATTCAGACAGTCAAGAAACATGGTTTTTCTTTGATGACATTGCTTTGGGTGTATCCATCTTTAAAAGAGATAACCGGAGATATATCTCAAGTCTATTCATGGAAAAAAGTATTTATATATCTCTTATCCTTAGGGTTTTTTAGATTTTCAAGGTTAAGAAAACTGATTTTCTGTAATTTCTTTCTCCTTCGAACAGATATTGCATTCTGATCACGGCTTTTAATTAATTTTTTGTAACTCAGGCAATCTGAGTAGGAACTTTTTGGATCTTGAAAAGACGCTGGAATTGAGAAAATATCATGAACTTGGGGAGGAATTTCTTTCTGATATATCTACTGATTTTTTTATCCCATTAACTTTAACACGATTCACCAACGTAGAAGGAAAAAGTAATCTGATGTAAGAGAAGGAGTATTTTTTGTACTGCCATAAACAAAAATTTCTTTTGTAGCCATTCTGGTGTTATGGGGAGGAAATTCCCTATTTTTCCCTTGTGAAAGGAAACAGAAGGTTAAAACTATATATTGTTGTCTTCTTTCTGTGCACTCTAGGGTTTGCTGAAATGTAAGTTTCACACTCTGAGATTGTGACAATCTTTCTGGTAAACTATATATTGTTGTCTTCTTTCTAACCACAATGATGTATTTTCTTTGTAGTTAGAAAGGGAAGAGAGAGTCTGGTCCATGCATTGCTTGATTTTCAAAGAAATGAGATATATGGCATGAATGTGTAAATGTTTGTTCCATATTTGTTGCAGTTGTTCAAATTAAATTGGCATCAGATTGATACCAATTACGAAGAGGAATCGGAGAAAATATCTTTAGTTGACTACACTCAAAGGTTGAATTCTGTGGAAACCCTCAGTTAAATTAAAAGGATTCTCATCTATTCTGTAATATTAGTGATCGTTGATTGAAAGTGAAATGGTAGAACAAGAATTGATGATTTCATTTGCCAATTTTAACGCATGTGGCATCATTTCAAGACCTTCATATCTGTTTCACCTTTCAATTTCAGCAAGAATTTGATTGATCAAAATATGAAACAATTACCACTATTTAACAAGCAGAAAAAATAAATCAAAGAATTATAAACGTGTGCTATAAATTTTTATAGCATGAAATAAGAATGGTCCCAATCCATACCCCACCGTCCCACCTTCACCAAAAGGAAAAAGAATCATTTGATTAGATATAGTATAAGGAATCATCAAAATTTCTCTCATTTTTATTTCTTAAGTTCAGTTTGGTATTCTCTTGGGAAGCCATTGCACCATCATGATATTCTTATATCATATGTACTGTATATATATATATATATAGAAAGAAAGAAAATAAATAAAAAGAGAAAAATTGATTTGAGAAGTAATAACAGTAATGAGAAGTTTTATCCATTTGTAAAGATAAATAGTAAATGCAGGAGAAGAAATGAAGTTATAGAGCATGTTGTTGAGGGTTTCTTTTTATAGGTTTGAATAAAAAATTGAAGGGATGGATTGAGTAGAGTCTGTTATAGAGTGGTCCTTCTTCTTTAAATGTATGAAGCAGGTGGGTTACTGCTTTAATTTATGGATTTATTTATAAAAATTTCAGCATTAATCTTAATTAACATAACATGCCACCTCCTACCTGCAACGAAAAGGGAGAGGCCAGACAGATAACAATTATTCTATCATTCTTTCTTTTATCTTTATTATTAATATCTCATTGTTTCTTTGTAAAAAATAAAACTTTACAGAATAACTTTCATTCCAACGTTAAATATCATGTTTTCACACACACACAATATATTGCTATGATGGTCTTAAACAAAGAGTGGTTCAACATATCTGGCTTTAAATCACGCCATTGAAATTGGTATGAACTGGTAAGCTACAAATTAATTAATATTACTCCCTTATTTGAATGTTACTACCAAAATTAGAAAACATCCCTTATATTCAATCCTATCTATATAAAAAAGTGATAATGCAGAAAATGAACTAGATCTACTTCTTAGAGAAACAGCTTATGGATCACTAAACATAATCACAGTATTAGCTCACAAAAACCATTTTAAAAGATGAAGTCATTAGAGATTGTATTTGTTTGATTTTCTTTTGTTTGTTTCTATTACATTACATGGTTTTATCAACTACTTCTGTTTCATTTATATTTGTTTTTCATCTGGAAGAAGTTGTGTAAAATAATACAATGTTATATATAGAGCAAAAACTGCCTTTGTTGTTTTTAGCAATAATATTTATTATTATTATTATTATTATTGAAAGTAACGTTAAAATAAAAATTATCACTGAATACCGTTTTTATGAATTTAATTGGAATTTACTGAACTAGTAAGGAAATGTAGTTTTATATGCTGTTTATTCTTTTCATAATAATAACTTTTAAATTTATACTTCCTTTTTTTTTTTATAGATTGGTATGTAAAAATCTATATACAAAATTAAAATTGTGTTTAAATATCATATAATTAAAATTTTCGACTTCTTTTAATAAGTACATATATATCGTCCTAAGTGATGATAGATATGATATCTTTGCACAAACGTATATTTTCTATTTTTCTTTCTAACTTTATAATGCTTTAAATTTCTTTTTAAATGCAACATAATTGTTTTCAAAATATATATAAAGTATTCAATATTTTTATTTAATAAATAAGAAAGTTCATATGAATTTTTTGAAATTCTTTTAACATTATATTAGAGTTTTCAATATACTTAAAAAATTCAATAATATATTTTTTTTGCATTCCATATATGATGATTTTTAAATTTTAAAAATTGAGTAAATGATTTAATTTTATTCGGATGTAAATCATTCTCATAGTATGGATAAATGAGTTGCACAAATCTCAAATATGAGTCGCACAAAAAATGACACTAATTTTTTAAAGTATAATGTTTCACAATTTATTTCCGTTTCAAGTTATCTATAGTTTAAGATTTCTATACATAGATTAAGAAAAATAATAAACACCTGCCTCTTCTATACAATTTTACTCAAACAGTCTCACATTTTCTATAAATAAATTAAATAAACGTAAATTGCGGTGGTTGAATATTAAATTATGTGACAATGAATTTGAAAAAAAAATACACTGAGAACGTGATTTTTTTTTTTGGAATAATTAAAAAAATAACTAAAACTGGAAATAATTTGAGACAGAGGCAATACAACTATATCCTCTACCATACTTTTTTAACATTCATTTTATATTATTTATCAAAATTTATTAGAAACAGATATTTCATAAATGAGAATGACATTCATTAAATTTACAATTTTTTGATAAACTTCAATTAAAAAATGTGTTAGAAATTATAATTATTTTCTCACAAATAGAAATGCAAAAGGTAAAAAATTAATGGAGAAAGTTAGTATAGATGAAGAAATATATTAGTTCTAACATATAATAAACTTTTTAAAATATCAATATTAAAAGAATGTGAGTCAATGAACATAGTTTTCATTGAAAGGAAATTATGGAATCCATATTTTCTATTGAATTTTTTATATTGAGGTTTCAAACTGCATTGCTTTTGTTATATTAAGAATGTTTTTGTTAGAAGTTTGGTTTTAACTAGAGATAAGACTAATTCACAATATATAAATGGGATGCAAACTTCATCTTACATCTTCTTACAAACCGGTTTTGTAGGGTTGAATTAGACTTAAAACTCATTTCTAATATGATATCAGAGTCAGATTAGAGTCTATCTTAATGAGTTTTCTTGAACATTCTTTGTCAATATATTTTACTCACCAAAGAAACAACTAAAAAAAAATCCAAATTTGAAGGAGCTTTTATCATGAAATGTCTTGAGCTTAAAATTTAGTGAATGTGTTTGTTTGACATGGATTATAGTTTATGTGATACAACGAAGGTGACCTTAAAAACGTATATTCGAACACGATGAAAGGAGTGAAATGGTTTAGAAGGAAGTGAAGAAAATCTGAGAGCTTTTGGGATTTTGAATTGTGAAGAGTTTGAATAAAAAAATAGAAGAAAGCACAACCGAAAGGTATCGGTGTCCCCACACTAAGAAGATTGATGCTACATGTTTTCTTTTCGTTGGACTTATCCATTTTCTAACCCTTTTTTTGTTTTTCTTCTTTTTTAATTTTGTTTTCTTCTCAAGTTTTAGTAGGTCTATAAGGAAGTGGTCCTCTTGTTCTAACTTTAGGACTTCCTAGGGGTTTGTTTTTTCATAAGACGACACATAATAAGATAACATACAAACTTATAATAAAACATCATGTTTTAAGATACGAATAAGATAAACATTAATTTTATTTAACATTTAGCGTTGTGATTTTTCTTTTTAACTTCTAACGCATCATTGACAGTGCGAGGAAATTGTTGGGTGCAGTAAGCAAAAGCTTATCAAATGTGGTCGAATTTGGCCCAACTAGTTCCAACCCACCCGCCCAACTAGAAGCAACATTTGGGGAAAGCCAAGCCCATTTCTTACAGCCCACAAGCTACTGTAATTTTGGATTTTTGAACTTAATGAGGAGGACAATCATATTTTAAGAGCTTTAATGTTATATAACCAACGTACAATCAATTATATGTTTTATTTATATTTATTATTATCATCATTTAAATATAATGTTTTATTATTCGAAAAATGTTATCAAAGAGTTGTTTAAAAATGTGATTGTAGGAAGTAAAATTTTCCTATGTTGGCTCCTCAATTTAATTTCAATCAAAATGTGTATGATGTATATGGAAAAGGGAAATTATACTTTAACTTACCATTGAACAAAAAAAAAATCTACTTAACAACTTCATCATAATAGTATAATAATATATATAATACTTTAAATTAAAAAATGTAATTAAAATATTAATACAATTGATTTTTCGGTAATTATTTTCTTTTATGAAGAGGTTAACATATCAAAAATCCAATGTTATATTGTAGAAAGAATCGCTTACTTTCATTTAGAACAGGGTTTTAGCTTCTCCGGCAGACACAGCAAACGGGACAAACGAGAAAAAGGGATAGAGAAGAAGGGTTGCAGGAACAGACCAAAATCATTTGTAACACAGATTATTTGCCACAAAATTACAAATACGATGTAAAAGAAAACAAAAACAGTGCATTTGAGACTTTCATCAGTACATGTAACGGAGACCAAACAACACATTAATTTGACCTTATAGAACAAAACTACTGGCTACCAACAATAGGAAGAATAACAAGAGAAGAAAGGGTGCATGAACAGAAAGAGAAGAAGCAGTGGAAGCGTAGAAATAGTAATAGGGATAGGAAAAGTCATGCGGCGCTGAGACCACCGTAGGTAGGGGCTGTCCTAAACCTGAAGGTGGTGGGGGTGGTGGAGGAGCCCCTGAAGAATGCGACTGCGGTGGAGGTGGTGCTAGTTTGGGCTTGGAAGGAGGTGGAGGTGGTGAGAAATAGGAATTATAAGGTAGTGATGATGATGATGATGGAGGATGCGGAGGTGAAGGTGGGGGTGTGATGAGCGATGGAGGAGGGGGTGAACATATCACAGGACATGTGGAGCAGTCGCTGATGCAGAAAAGGGCGCTTGAGGGATCTTCTGCTTTGTCCTCCCATGTCACCCTCGTAAACAAAGCAAGCACAATGAAGGAAACCTTCATCCATGAAAACAGCTTTTTTGTAATGAACCCTGAATTGCTGATGTGACTCATTTGGACTGAAGCTGGGGAAGCTCGGAGAAACTGAGAAGGTGTGGTGATAGGGTTTGGTAGTAGTGGTGGTGATGCTCGTTTTTTTGTGATGTGCAAGGTTTGAAGAATCGGGTGACTTGCAGAACTAACAAAGGTGGCTACTTCCTGTAATGAAAATGATTCTTTGGGGAAACTTGATTTCAGAATCTTTGTTCATGCTTCCTCTGTATGTCATCTAAATACTTGTTCAGGTTAAAAACTAGAAATATCAATTATATTATTGATGTTATGAATTACTATTCTCGTTCTTTAAATAATTAAATGATAATTGTTTTATAAAATTTGTTAGTTTATTGAGAAATTAGGTTGAGTTGTATATTTTTCATATATGGTTTATAGTAATCGAAAGTTGTGATTTTATATATATTTGACTTATTATTGAACTATTCCTAACAAATTACTATGTTAATGACAGTGTGACAGAACAGGACTACGAGTTCAATTTCATACTTATATATCGTGAATATAATCTGGGGATAAGAGGACCCATATCATGATTCATTATATCATTTTGTAGTTAGGACTTCAGAAAATGTAATTCTGAACCTTTTCATTTTAATGGTAAGGGAATCCAAAGCAATGCTTCTTTAGCAATAATCTCTCCCTTTTTCTTATACCAATCTCCAAACATAGTCCATCTCACTTTATCTCGATCTTATTATATACTTTGCTTTGCAAGCGGAAATTCGGAGCCTCCTTTTTACTTAAAGTTGTTGCAAATTCTTATAAAGCGTGGCATTATGACAACGCATGAACGAACTTCCCGCACATAATTCATGGTGAAAAGAAATTGAAAAGAATTTACACGATAGAACTACTTCATTTTTCAACTCACAGAATTTATATATATAATTTGAGCGTTTTCTGAATCTCAGTGCTCTTAGTCTGTCACCGTCAACCTTTAACAGCAGCAATGTTCCTTTCTTGGGGTAGCATTAAATTCCCCAACACCATCCAATGTATTACTTCCTAGTTGGTGGAAAACATATCAATATAATTACAACACTTTTAAGAAATTACAAAAAAAAAGTTACAACCGGAAAATGTTCTAGGAATTGAGTATTGATGGCTTGTGTTTTGCTCCTTTCAGTTGCATATACATCAATAATTTGAGTTGCATGGATTACATTTCGGTTGTTTTTGTACATGACATATAAGCCAATGCACGAACCTAGACCCTATTGGACGTCTCTGAATCTGAGTATTGACCTCGCGGAGGTGTGGGGGAACGTGAAACACAGCTATAGATCGTATCATCACTGCTGAAAGAAAATGGATCATTCTGAGGAGGCAATTCAAGTTCGCTTAACCTGGTAAGCTCAGGCAACACCTCCGTTGCAAGATTTGGTCTGTCCTTCTTGCTGAGTTGGGCACACTGCAATGCTAATTTGGCATATGATAGAGCCTCTTCCACAGGCCAATCTGTGATCACAGGGTCCAGCACTTCTTCAAACCTACCCTTTTCAACTGCCTTCCTAACTAAGTGAGCAAGGCCCATTGGAGGCTTGCCTGTGATTATCTGAAGTAGCATTATCCCCAGAGAATATATATCTGACTTTGTTGTTAGAATTCCCGTTTGTTGATACTCAGGATCAATGTAACAAAAGGTTCCAGCAGCCGAAGTCATGTAATATTGTGTCACAGTATCAGCTACAGAGGGAGGGACTAAACGTGCAAGACCAACATCACTGATTTTACTCACGTAATTCCTGTCCACCAGAATGTTGGATGGTTTGAGGTCTCGGTGCACGATGGGTTCTGGCTTGTTTTGGTGGAGGAAAAGGAGTGCAGTTGCTATCTCAGCAGATATTTCGAACCGTTTCTTCCATGGAATTGGTCTGCTGCTGTTTTTCCGGAATAATCTGTCTTCTAAGCTACCATTATCCAGGTATTCATACACTAAGCATCCATGCTCAGGACATGCACCAAGGAGGAGGACCATATGCGGATGTCTAATGCAGCTTAGTACCTCAATCTGTGAATGCAATTAATTAAGAAGGAAAAAAAAGTATATATTGTTCTTGCATTGCATTTATAGTGTCTTGATAACTAAGTGATGAAAAGGCAATGAAAAATTTAAGAGTCATACTTTTAAATATAGGAGTGAAAACTAGTGTAGTTACCTCTTGGTTGAACTGCTTCATGCCCTGAGAGGCATCGGGCCTTAAAATTTTGATTGCAACCGGGGTGTGATCAAGGTGGCCTTTAAACACAGGTCCGTATCCACCTTCACCAATTTTGTTTGACGGGGAGAACTTTTCTGTGGCCAATTCAATCTCCTCTATGGTGTATCTTCTATACCGGGTATCATTTTGAGCCAACGTAGATAATGCTCGTTCTTTCTCTTCTGCCTCTACCCTGGCCTTCTCCTCTGCATCCTTTCTTCTCTGTGCTTCCTGTTCAGCCCTCCTCCTGGCCTCCTCAGCTGCTTCCATTGCAGCTTTGGCTCTAGCCTTCTCCTTTTCTGCAATTGCAAGAGCGGCCTCTTGAGACATCCTAACTACCTCAACCCTGCGATCCTCTTCCAGTTTCCATTGACGAATCTGTTCCGCCTGTTAGTTAACCAATCATACATTCAAGAGTCATTTCATAGTTTTTCATTTCATATATAACCATAAAGAGTTAAAACCAGAACAACCTCCTCCACTGACTTCCAGTGACCATATATGAAGCATCATGGTTAAGGATGAAACTTATTCTTTATTAGTGAATGTGTTTGTCACAAAGTGGAAAATCCCTCACGTAGTATTTTTTAAAAACTTCAATAAAACGTAACCTGGTTTTTGGCTGAGATTGCTTGCTTGCAAGCTGAGCTGTACATGTCCATAGTTTGCTTCAGTTCAAGCCTCAATCTTTTCATCTCGGCTTCTAGTTCTTTCTGTGATGAAGTAATTAAATATTGGAATGTTAGGTTCATCTAACCATCTTTGTTCGGACTTTTTCACATGCAATAACATTTCTTTTACACTCACTGAGGATTGAGGAGATGATGACACGGGGAGGGATTCTGATATACCAGAATCAATTCTATTCAAATCCATTAACCCAAGCCCTGAAATTTCCCTTTCATCCATTGACCAATTTCGTGGACGAGCGGGTATATCAATGTGGTCTATTGATATACCATTTCCCGCACTCTTTGGTCTTTCTCTAGCATGTATTACTCTCATTGGTTCTGCTGCTCCTTCGTAAATGGCCCTGCTTCTAGGTATTTGTCCCCTATTTGCATGTAACCAAACCAAAATTATTAATTAAAAACATCTAACTGATGCTGATCTCAACAAAACACATATGTAACATAGATATCAAGTTGCTAGCTATGTAATTTCCATTCTTGGCACCTTAATGGTCCACCATCTGGACTGGGTGGACTTGGCGGCACAGGAATTGATTTCGGTGTAGTTAAATTTTTTGACAATGACCGTACCGCTGATCGAGCAGACACAAGCTTCAATTTCGAAATTATGTAAACAGAGCAGAAATCCGGAGCTGATTTGATCATGGCTGTTGGTATATCCTGACACTGATAGGCTTTAAGTTTTTTGAGACTGCACGCCACAACATTGTGAAACACATTAATTCGTTAGACAAAATATATATATGAAAAGGGGATAAACATACATAGAAAAAGCAGAGAAAATTAACGAAACCTTGACAAAGGGTTTTTGGCAGATGCACCGACCACGATACTATGTATGAGATTCCTGTTCGCAAACTCAAGAAGTCCTCTCACAACATCAGCATCATCGACTACGGCTTCTTTCATCATGACCTGAACGCACCAAATCAGTACTACAGTGAGTGCAAGTTTCATCAAGTACGACATTAACCGAAAATCTCATTGGCATTAATGCATACAGCTTTGCGAGTACACATTCCGCGTAAGGAATTGAAAATATTGACTACATCATCTTCGTCGGGTGGAAACACATTGGTGACATCTGCATGCATGCATGCACACGCAACATCAATAAAAGAGGGAAATCACAAACTATCTTAGGTGAATCAATTCCAATGATTATAATAAATGTTATATGACCACAAATATATGATATGCGTGAATAAGAGGGTAGCTACGATGAGAAAAGTTTTTGTGCTTGACATGGACGGCAATGATGACGGGGTTGTCAAGATGATTAACGGCCCAACGGAAAGCGTTGGCACTGTTCTTGTCTTTGTCGACGGCCACCATTGTGACGTTCTGCGGCGGGGCGGCAAGAGACATGATTGCACGTTAAGGAAGGTGCCGCCACCGGTCTGGTCCACCAAACGAAGATGCCTTGATGGAACAAGGAGAATGAAGGAGTTCCTCTGAACATCAAACCCTAACTAACCCAACTCCTCCTCCACCGTTCGTTTTTTCTTTAATTTTGGCATCGCTTTGACCAACCCTTCAATTACAAATGGAAATCAACCCAATCCATATTTGTGTTGATTTATCTATCAAACATCCATAGTTACACGTTATAAATTCAGCTAAAAAAATAAAGTGAAAAATACCTTTTTACTTTAATTAATTCAAATAATTTAATTTAAAAACTAGAGCTAATGTGAAGGTCTACCCTATTTACGACAAAAACATTAAAATGATCCAATTTTAACTTCAAAATTATCAAAATGATGTAATTTTAAAATTATGTCAGTTTGATACATGTGTAATTTTTTTAATTGAAATGTTATGGAATTTAAGTCTAATTCAACCCCACAAAATCAGTTTTATCTTACTTGATATGGAACTTCCGACATACCTCCTCACGAAATATATACATCTCGTGCGTGATCTGTTAGCAGCCCGATATCGGATGAAACAGAATATTCAAGAAAATTTGTTAAGATAGACTCTAACTTGGTTCTGATACCATATTAGAAGTGAAGTTTAAGTGTAATCGATACCAAACTTCCAAGAAAAAATCATACCAAACTAACATATTTTCTTCAAAATATACCAAGATGACACTATTTTAAATTATACCATTTTAATAATTTTGGAGTGAAAAAATGCACAATTTTAGTGTTATTGCCGTTTGATTACTGTGTTTTCACGTGTAGCACGTTTTTGTAAAGGATAGTTAGATGTTGTTTAAGAAAAGTTGTGAGGCCCGTGAGACAGGGAAAGTGGGGCAAGCTTTATCCAAATCCAATTGCATGATTGTTTACAAGGATCACCATTTTTTCTTTTTTTGGGTTTAGAAAACTTAGCTTTATAAAGCAATACCATATATTTTTAATTATATACTCTCTTTTTTTTTGGCAAAGATGCTTTTCGTTGTAATAATTAGTTAGTTTTTATAATCGCAACAAAACTCATCAATTCCTGTAAAATGGTTAGTTAGGTAAGAAATAGAAGAAAACTTGACTGAGAATATGTTTTTCTTGTTACACAAGCAAACATTTATCTTTTATTTCGTGTTTTCTTTTACAATAATATATTTGAAATATTTTCTTTATATTATAAATAAATACCGAGATGAAAATGAAAATTTCATTTTTTTTTCTTCTATATAAAAATTTAATTTGAACTCCTTTTTTGTTTTCTTTGAAGTATTTATGGAAATGTGAAACACACAATAGACCGGTAAAGTAAGCGTAATTAAAGTTTAAAAATGAAAATTTTGGTTAATCTTTCCGTTGATAGTCTTTAACTACTAGGTTGAAAATTTTGCCAAAAAAATGCATATGAATCGTTTGGGTCTCTTTTCTTTCTTCTTTTTTCACCTTTCTGTTTGATTTTCTGAAATTAAGGGTTGAGCATTCATGATTTGGAGCTCTCCATGGTATTAATTAGAGAGAGAAACAATGAAAAGTAGTGTTAATTGTTGAATAAGCATGTCAAAATGGGACCCAAAGGAACGTCGAAGGTGCATGCATGCTCCAAACTATTCAACTCTTTCATGCAATGCCTTAACAGACGCAACACCAGAAGGCTAGGAACAAACATATAATAATTTGCAAACAAAAATAATTAGACGTTAACTTATTTATTTAATAAATAAATGAAATTAATAGTCTGATTAAATTTGAATAAGTTATATTAATATTTCCTAAATCTTGTTAAACTACACACAATGATGTCACTATTGGATTAAGTTATATAAAAATATCTTAGGATGTGTTTGGATTTTAGTTAGAAAAATTAAATTTATTTAATGAAACTGAAAATCTTATTCAAACCGAAAACTAAACACACACTTAACAGTTTAGCCAGGATATCGACCAACATATATTTTACTATATTTAAAAAAGCATATTGATAACTGAGTGAGTATTAATAGAATCAAGTAGTTTTGAAACAAAATGTATATAATTTTGACAATTTGTTAATAAAGATATGTTTTTTTGAAAGGTATAAGAAGTAAAAGTAGATGGAGTAGATAGAAGGAAAAGGAGAAAAAACTATGCGAGGAAAGAAAAATACAAAGTTATTTAGTTTAATGCATAATTAAAATTCAACAATGTCATTCAGAACAAAAATTTAAATCATATAGTTATTGTGTTATTTGACATTACTTGTTGTTACTCCCCAGATACTTGATATAACAAAGGAAAATAATTTTTTGGCTATTAAATTTTGATAATTTTTTTACAATCTTAGGTGTATCTGTTAAGTGATTTTTTATTTGTCCTTTTTCTCATTTTCAATATTTCAAAACTATTTAGAAGATGACACATCATATTATAAAAAAAAGTTATCAAAATTTAATAATCAAAATATCATTGTCCTTACTTCTAAAATATCTTTTAACTCTGAAGCATTAGAAAATCTTTTATAAGTAAATCTTCCTCTTTTAAAGTCGACCTATAAATCCAATACTTTATCACATAACTTTCAGATACCAAATCCTAACATAATAAAAACAAATAAAAAATAATTGAATTGCAAAAAAACGTTAATAATGCTATTATCCTAGTATAATATATCAGATAAATAACATTTGCCTCCTTCTTTTAAACTAATATTTATTAACTAATAAATTATAATAATCCATAATTGATCACATAAATATACACGTTTTATAATGAACAAAAGATATATAATTGATTATATGGCAATTCAGAATATATAATTAATTAATACAAAATATTCAATTTCTTTCTATGAAATAAATTATGTTATTGTATAATATATTTGAATAAATTGACCGGACAAGGCAAAGGTGGTATAGAAAAATAGTGCACGTTTTGTCTTTTTTTTTTTTTCATCAAAGAATTTATGCACAATAAATTCCATTCTTATTTTCAACTTTTATATATACCATTTTTCCAAGCAACCACGATTTAAAAAAAATAAAAACTAAAAATTATCAATTCTCTTTTTTTCATTTTTCAAACATTTCGTGCCCACCAAACATAATTAAACTAGATAATTAAGTTTGATTAATAGGAATCCAGGAAATATTACGTAAGAATATTTAAACTAGATTTATTGATATTACTCCTTAATTTTGTTTAGACACCGAATGATTTTAGATGATAGTATATATAAGACCAAAAATATATTAAAAAGTTATACAAAGATATGTTTTTTCCTCTTTTTCCAAATTACTTTAAGCACCCTTTACCTAACCCCCACCAAATCCAAATAACAAGTGCCAATCCAATATAAAAAAATGTCCCACTCCTAAATCGTGTTCACACTTGCTTCTCCTCCCACCTTGTCGCTCCCCTGGATTAATTAATTCACCGTTACACACAAAATCCATCAATTTTCTATCACTACCTTAACCAAAATTCAAAGTAAAATTTATATATTTTTTCTAATGTGACTGATTTGTGATTGACAGCAGATAGGTGTTAAATTAAAACTGAAAACAAAGCAAAGAGACTGAGATTATTAAATTTATGTATTTAAGTGAGTATGAACACAAAATCAATCCACCGTAACGTACGTGGAACACATTTAAATGTTATTTTCTTGCATCCTTCGCACACACGATTAAGGTTGGTCTTATTTAATTAATCAAGATATAATTGAGAAGATTGAATCGGGTTCAATCAACACCACCTTGTACATAATATTAAATTGGGATGACAGTGACTTACGAAAGTTTTCAAATACCCGTTCACACGGAGGTTTAAGCCACGTTAAAAACGCATGGTCGGAAAGAGAAAGAGTGGCAAAAAAAAAAAAGCAGCTTCAGTGTATCGTACGTGTGTAGATGAAGCAAAAGCCAACAACACTGTTTATTATTATCTGCACAAAAACCGCAGCAACTGTGAGAGACCCGTGAAAGGTGAATTCGTTGGGCGAAATGAGCGAACCCACGACAAAACGCCGTAAGAAGAACGATGAGGGGTCAACCCGTAAGACGAAGAAGAAGAAGAGAGAACTGAAGGGTGTGCTCACAACAATCCTGTTCATGGATGGAAAAGAGAAAGAAGAAGAAGAAAAAGAAGAACACGAGAAAAAGAAGGGCATGGTCGATGGTTACTACAGCGAGGTGGAAGAGTCCAATCCGAGAAAGAGAAACAAGGTCGCCGGCGGCGGCGGCGGTGACTCGGTGAGTCACCGGCGAGTTTGGGTGAAGGAGCGTTCGGGGGCGTGGTGGGAGGAGTGTAACAAAGCCGAATTTCCGGAGGAAGAGTTCCGGAAAGCGTTCAGGATGGGAAGGGTGACTTTCGAAGCGATTTGCGAGGAGCTGAATTCGGTGATTGCGAAGGAGGACACGACGCTGCGAAACGCCATTCCGGTGAAGCAAAGGGTGGCGGTTTGTCTGTGGCGGTTGGCCACCGGCGACCCTCTGAGCGTGGTTTCGAAAAGGTTCGGTTTGGGGATATCCACTTGCCACAAACTGGTTCTTGAGGTCTGCACTGCCATAAAGAGAGTGCTTATGCCAAAGTATCTGCAATGGCCTAATGCTGTTATCTTGAGGGACATCAAGGGTGAGTTTGAGAACGTTTCTGGGATCCCCAACGTTGTGGGATCCATGTTCACTTCTCATGTTCCCATCATAGCTCCTAAGATGAGTGTCTCTGCTTACTTCAACAAGAGGCACACCGAGAGGAACCACAGGACTTCATATTCTGTGACTGTTCAGGGTGTTGTCGACCACAGAGGGGTTTTCACCGATGTGTGCATTGGGTGGCCTGGTTCAATGGGTAACGATCAGGTGTTGGAAAAGTCGGCACTTTTTCAGAGGGCTAATAATGGGGGGCTTAATCTCAGTGGTGTTTGGATCGTGGGTGGTTCCGGGTACCCTTTGTTGGATTGGGTTCTGGTGCCTTATACGCAGAAGAATCTCACTTGGACTCAGCATGCTTTCAATGAGAAGATTGGGGAGGTTCGAAGGGTTGCTAGGGATGCATTTGGAAGGTTGAAAGGACGGTGGGGGTGCTTGCGAAAGAGAACTGAGGTGAAGCTGCAAGATTTGCCTCTTGTGCTCGGGGCTTGTTGTGTTTTGCATAACATATGTGAGTTGAAGAATGAGGAAATGGATGCTGAGTTGTTGAAGATCGACGATGATGTTGATGATGATGATGATGATTTGGTGGTGGAGCCCGAGGTTGCTTTGAGATCTGTTAGCTCCTTCAAGGCCAGGGATGCAATTGCTCATAACCTTTTGCACCATGGACGAGCTGGCACTTCTTTTGTTTGATTACAATTTGGAATTGAAAACTTAAGGTTCAGATCATGTATGTATGTATGTATAATTAATTCTTTTGGTTGTTTTTTAAATTTAGACATGATGATAGAATTCAATCAAGGCATTCATCATTGTTTGTCGAAGGGGCTTTGTAACTAAAAGGTATATTCGTCCCTCCCTCAAATACTTGATCAATTGTAATCGTTGGTGCCAGGTTTAATCTATAAGATTCAGATACTTGAAAGATTCTAGTTCCTTTAACTATCTAAACCAGACATTATTAATTAGTTAATAAAATCATTCTTCTGTAGTTTATTTCTCAGCGATTTAATCAAAGTCAGAATATTCTCATGTCATATAATACCATCCCGTTGCTTGAAAACAGAACGAATGCACCTCTTCATAGGAAAATGATCTTTCACAACCTATCAAACAAAACACTTCATGTCTTATGTTTAAATTAGAACCATTCTGAGTAGCTCATTTTCACTGTCTGAGATCCTAGGCTGTAAGAAAAGACCGGGTACAGAAACAGAACAGTTTTTGGTTGCTGATGGTAGCTAAACTTCTATGATGTTCTCTATCCCTGAATCCATATCTATGCTTCTTTATTTGTTTTTCATACTTACTCATTCACTAGTTTAGGCAAAGTACTAAAATGATTGAATAAAACTTTTGTATATGATATGCATGATATGACTATGTAGGAATGTAGAAGCTGTATATTCACCTTGAAGTTACAGTCTTGACTAATTATTTCATAGAAAGTAAATTAATGACACTAAATTATATACCGTATAAAAATTAACAAGAATCATGATTAGCACATAATAATCTTCTTTGGGTCACGAGGTCAACCATTGGTGTGGTGTTGTTAATTATGAATAGAAAGCATGGATGGAGGAAAGTGTGTGTGTGTGTGTGAAGAAAAGAAGTGCATGGCATACACGTTGGCTTTGCATATTTAATTGATAGCTGACACGAATTAAGGGTTTTTATATGTTTGTGTGGTGTTATTATAGTATAGGGATTGAAGTTAGTTGTTTCTTTGCGTTCACACTTGAGTTTGACATGGTAAGGGAACAGTGACAGAAAAGAAAACAAAAAAGGGAATTGCAAGGTTTGATTGGACCACATTGTTTAGAAAATTTAGCAGAAGGGTTAATATATTGAAAGGCAAAACTCTGTGATGTGAGATGTCGGTGCACACAGACACAGGTCTTAATGAATTTGATGGGAAACAAGTAGCTTTCACACACGCAACACAGCACGACACGAAAATAACACTCTCAACCCCAAACAAGCACTGTTTGTGAATTAGAATGATAGAGTCACTTTCAGTGTCACCGCCAGTGTTGCTGTGGAGTTCACACACAACTTCCATAACAAGATAAGTTCCAGATAATTGCCTCTGCTCAAACCAGTTCTACTCTAGTTTTGCTTTTCTTCCAATCAAAGTGTATTCGTTAAATGTGTTCTTTAAGGATAATCTATGGATTAATACTTGTCGTGTTTCATCTATGCTATTAGACTCTTCTCATGCAAGGTCAACGCAAAGCTAATACAAATATTAATAGTAAATAAGATTAAATGAATAAAAACTATTACAGATATTTTAAAAATAGAAATTAGGAATTATTTGAAAAAATAATAATAATTTAGCATAAATATGATACTATAACTGAACTCTCTTTTTTTCTTTTCTTTTTTCTTTATCGCAATGAATTGTTTTAATGTACGACAATTAGGGGTGGCAATGCGGGCCGGCCCATCCCGTATAAGGCCCGCACACCGCGGGCCAGCCCGCCCCGCCCCGCACAATTTATGCGGGCCGCATACTCTGACCCACCCCACATATACGTTGGCCCGCTTTTTATTTTTTATTTATATAAAACTTTCAATGTTTAAAAATTGGGAAACTTTAAGAAGTTCACAAAATTAAGTAAAGACTTTGAGGAATTAGATGATAAATTGATAATTCAACATTTTCATCATATTCATACTATGACATACACAATGTATTCTTTAAATCTTAGCACATTAAAAATTACATAATACTTGTTTTTTCTAGTTATACAAGAATTTGAAACGTTAATGCAAGAGTCCATAAAAGAAGTAATTAATATACACAAGTGCAAGTTTTTTTTTTTAATTTTATGCGGGCTTGCGGACCGGCCCGCACAGGCCGCGGACTAGCCCGTGCGGGCTGCAGGCCTTTGCGGGCCGGACCCGTGCAGGCCTGCAGGCTCACTACCCTAGCTCGCCCTGCGTTTTTTCTGCAGGCCAGACTCTAATTGCCATCTTTAACGACAATAAGTTTTCTAGGAATGATTTGTTATTTTTCTATGGCTCTTGTTATCATTGTCAATTAATTTTTAAGTATTACTGTCATGTTTGAGGCTTTTAAAGATGAGAATATAACTTTGCATAAAGTTATAAAATTGTGCTATTTAAAAAATTATTTCATATGTAAATAATGATAATGAAAGGCTAAAAAAAAGTTATCTTTTAGCAAAATATAAATTGCAAAGAGCGAAAAAAGAAAAACACTTCCAAAATTTAGTTTTTATTTATGTTAAGATGGATTCCGGTTTATATCTCCTCTTAAGTGAGGGTGAATATAAATTTTGATTCAAAATAGGGAAGTACGGTTATATTTTAAAAATTTCTATTTATTTAAAATATATATTTTAAACTAATATTCATATATTTTAAGTAATACTTACTTTTAAATATTTATGTACAAACTAATTTAAATATTGCATTAGTTAAGCTATAGTACTAAAAATCTAATTATATTAGACCAATAAGCAAAATTAAATTTGAATTTTTCCTTTTTGCAACAAGATCCAAAGTCCAAAAAAAAAAAATAGAAATAACGATACTACAATTGATTTCCATAATCCATAATCCATGATCCATAAACCATAAACCACAAATATTTCTTACGGAAATACAAAGCTTGCTCTATTCAAACTAAGATACAGCGCACAGGTAGCGGACATAATACTACATCAACAATGATCATCACATCAATAAGCTTTCTCCGTTAGTAGTCAGTTACCTGCACCAAAACTACAAACTCATAATGCCCAACCTACTACAGGGCAATATGACAAGAAAGATGTGTCTAACAAGGTTTTCAAGTTCAAAGTTTATATAAATTTGTAGGGCACGAAAAACTTGTAAGAATTCACTTAATACGGTAATAATGTCAAAAAAGTTATTAGAATATCCAAAAATAATCTAATACCACCAGTTTCAGATATTTATAGTGGAAATAATAGCTTTAGAGTACAAAGAAACCATGAACCAATAATTTACAGATCACAAGATGTGCTGATATCTATCTCAGAATGGAACAGCAGATAACAAATTCAAATGGATAAATTCACAAATTACAACATGAGTTAATAGCAAAGGGGCATAAACAGAACATAACTAATTCTTCCCAAGCTCCAGAATTACTTATATGAAGGTGGATGCTAGGTTCAGCTCATTGATGCATTGACAACTAGGTTCCATGCAGAAAACAGTGAGGGATTCATTCAAACTAGGAGCATGAGATATAGCTGTTACGGATTGTTCATGCTAGGACACAGCTGTTGTGGTGTTCATGAAACTTGGGATTTAACTCATGAAATCATGATGAGTGTTTACAATTGTATGCAAGGAGGTCAATTTGACTGGCTTAAAAGTCATTTCTTCAAAATACTTGGCTGATGTCACATGAGCTTTGCAAGACAGCTCAATACCCCCCACCCCCAACAACAGTGTAACTTTAGAGATCCAGAATGCAATTGAAAGAGTGGCTAATATCTCCTAGGGCCGTGCATCCCATAACTCATTGTCTAGGTTGTCAAACTCCATAATCTACCAGAAACTCATGATGAGCTAGTATAGTGTAAACTCAGCTGATAGAAGTTTTCATAATACAAAAAGAAAGAAACTATTGTACCCTTATGCCAGAAGGGTTACCTAATACAGAAAAAAGTTAAAAACGTATCATAATATCCAAGCACTATTTAATCTAAGAACCAACGTTTCTGTAATGGGGATAACTTAAAATAAGTTTGAGGCAACCACAAAGCCAAGAATAAATAATTCAAAAATTACAAGACATAAGAACAGAATACAGGAAGTTAAAAATTTAAAAACACAACGTCAGAGGTTTGAAATTGAAAAAACAGAATGTTAGTTAGAAATAGAACCAGAGTTTTCAAGGGACTGCTCACAATAGATTCACTTCATAAAAGACATGTCATTAATGACAGATTGACAGAGGACGTTGCCATGATGGGTTGAGTGACAATTGCTTTGATGAGCAGTTATATATTTCTTGTTCAATCCTACTATTTGAAACTTTGGATGAGTATGTAATGAAGAATTCACCTACCGTTTGGATGTTTAAATGGGAGTAAGATAATGGAGATGTAGAGAATATAAAACGATTCTATTCCTTCACTTATCCCAATTGCGACCCTATTTCCATTGGGTCCTAAAAAATCTCCTAACAAAGAGTTCCAAAGTTTTTTCTCACTCCAATCATTTCTTCCTCGTTACTTTTCTATTCTGAAACATTTCTTAAACAGCTCTATTTTTTTTTCAAAGTCATCTTTTTAATTTATGCTACCTAGGAAAGGCAGGTTTCTTGTCTTCAGTACACAGTTTAATTAAACTTTCATAGACACGAGTGATAAGAACGAAAACAGCTTTCAACCAGCACTTATAATATAACCCACAATATTATGGAAGGAAATTTGTGGCAAAATGATCAGACAAATTTGGGGCGGTATGCAGTCTCTTCAACCAAAAATTGCATTTAGTTCAAGCACAATGTTCCATGGCTGTTACAAGGGAGTTGCTATGTCTGACTTTGCCATGTAACCGAGCTTTCCTGGTTTATTATTTTTGGTTTCTTTTCTTTGGAGGAAGTCTTTGCTTCTCCCAAATTGCATTTCTCTGTGATTTAACGTCATAGACATGAAGTTATGAGTGAGACCCCAACCACATACGAGAGTGCATTTTTGTGACTGCATTAATGAGTTGTAGGTCAAGAAAATTGTAACCAGTAAGAGATGAACTCAAGGCCATTCTACAATGAGGGCAAGAAGGAGCTAGAGGCAACCACTGGATGAAGCAGAAAAACAAGCAAACATTAATGATAAGTGACTCAATCTTGCCTAAAGCACAACAGGTATGAACATCCAATTCCGTAAACACCACAAATGGGTAAAACAACAATAGACCTACTTCACATTTGAAGTCCTGTCAACTAATCCTGTAACTTGACATCCTACTGAAGAATGCAATGGCCGTTGCCTTGGTCTGTTCTTAAACCTGATGCGTACAGCCATAGTTTCTATTACTTATACAGCATATAAATTGTACATAACAGATTTTTTTTTTTAAATGCATAGCAACGCAATTAAAAACTAGGCAATTAAGTTATACAATCGATGTCTGAATCACCTTACTCGCAACAAGTTACTGAGAAGTAACACCACTGTCTTGAACAATGCCTTCAGCTTGTAAGAAACGAATCAGATGCTTATCTTCCAAATGTTGCTGTCAAAAGTTACAGTTAAATTTTCACGAAAAGTTGCATGGATCAAAAGCGTGTAAGTAAAGAAGTGAAGACCTACAGAAAGGCACGCCCGGTATTTTTGCCACTCAGAAACGCATTCTTGTTTGTCCCAGTGACCCTTCATGAATTTCTCGGCGTACCACCTTGGAAATTAGGATTAGGGTTTGAGGAAAACCAGAGGGGAAACAAATTAGGGACAAAAAAGTTTAGGAATGAAACCTGTTGAAGCAATTGTGGTATGCGTCACGAAGTGTGGCACAAGGAGAGGTCGAAGATAACGATTTGGAGGCTTTCTTCTCTCTCATCTCATGGAAGTACCAATGGCTGCCAACCCTGTTCGTCTCACAAAGATCCGAGCTTTCAGATTCAACGATGGTTCCACACCTATGTGTTTTACATAGTCAGTGTCATACTCATACACATCTTAACGTTTCAATTCTCAACCTTCTCCACTTCGATACTTTCTTGTCCTAAGGTATTAGATTTAAGGTTAGATCGTTATAGGATGTCTTCATTTTTGTAATTTTTATAGTGAAATTTAATTTAATTTTTATTTTATTTCACTCAATTAATTTTTTATTTTAAAAAATTTGTTATAATCAGTTCTTTTAATATATTTACGATTTTAATTATATCTCATATATAATTTTTTTTAATTTTTCTTTTTTATAATTAAAAAAGAAATTATCATGTGTTAGTCTAACGGTATATCAGGTGATAGAGATACCGTGATGTGATAATTACAATATCATCATCAAATATAGTCTCTATATTTATTATTTTATTTCAATTTAATTTAAATATTATTTTATTTCAATTTAGTTCAAATATTTTAGAAATTGAATCAATTTCTTTCCTATATTTAATTTAATTTTTATATAAATTTAATAATAATATTTTTATTATAATAGATATTTGTAACAAAATTATATTTATTTAAATATATATTTTATATTAAATTTGATATAAATTTTATTCTTAAAATTTATATATTTATAATTTATAGATAGATGTTACAGTTATTTTATAAATTTTGTAAGAAAGCATGATCCGCATTTAATCGCGGCTGGTATTAATTTTATTACGAAAATAAACTAATGGAAACATTTTAAAAAATTTGAGACGTGAACTTCTAATTTCTTTTAATTGAACGTTTCCTAATAGTAAAAAAAGCAAATAAAGTGGTGTATTTTCTTAACGTTTATTAAATAACTCATGACGTACACTTTTTAATTCTATCAATTGATTTTTAAGTTTCAATCTGTGTATAAATTGAAATCAAGAGTGTCTGTCTAAATATTACAATCGATGGAATTTTAGGTGGTACTAGGAAAAGTTTACGAGCTAAATGTAGTTTATAAAATTGTTTTTTTCATAAAAAAGACAAAAACAATCGGTGAAACCTATCATTTAGCTTCTGTTTGTATCTAAAAAAAATATATCAGGGATATGTACTCAATTTTAAAAGACCAGATGAAAAAATATGAACGAAGACGATATTGTTTTTTCTCGAAAATTTTTTTCGCCATAGATAGAGCGGATTAAGAAAAAACAAAAACTAATATATATCTATTTTACTCTTTTATAGTAAATTAAAAATAATAAATATTAATAAAATATTTCAACCATAATTAATTTTACAAAATAATAGACTATGATATATTAATACTTTAAAAAATTACAATAAAGCATTTCTAGCAATTTCCTATAATATATAAGAAAACAAAAATCGGTGAAATTTATCATTTAGCTTTTGTTTGTATCTATAAATATCCTATTATGGATATGTACTTAATTTTAATAAACGACATGAAAAATACGAGAAACTATATTTTTTTTTCTCGAAAAACCTTCTCGCGATACATAGAGTGATGAAAAAATATATATATAATTTTATAATAAATTAAAAACCTAAAAATTAATAAAATATTTTAATCATAACTAATTTTACAAAATATTAGGCTATGATATATTAATACTTAGTATTACAAGGTTAAACTATAAAATATTTATAAATTTTTTATAATTATATTTAATATTTTATTAATATATACTTATGTTGTAATTTAAAAAATTAATTTAATTTAATATTTTATTACTATATGTTTTATATTATAATATTTTGTAAATTAATTAATTTTAATATATTTTGATTTTGAAATATAACTTTTTATTTATTAATTTATTCAATAATATTTTATTCTAATTTAAATTTTTTAATTCTGATTTATATTTTTAAAAAAAGTATTATTTGTACCAAATATTTTTGAAATTTTATTTTAGAAATTATTTTTTAAATATGTTAATATAAAAAATTTATCATATCCATTAAATCAAACTATACCTTTCACTCATTTCTCATATTTGTTTTCTCCTAATGTATGCATTCTTATTTTTATTTCATTTCGTTTCACTCTCTATTCCAATCACAATATTAAATTGTTGTACAATGACATTTTAAATTTGAATTATTTAAAAACTACATTTAATATAAAAAATAGTGTCATATAGGAAGACATATTCTAAGATATCGTCCTCATTCGAATTAATAATAGATAAAATTAATAATAAGTTCGAGCTTTAGTGCGAATTGCTCAACCACAGCAATGAGACTTGGATCAATAAGATGAGAGTTAAGAAAAAAATAGATTCTGAAGTTACTAAAGTAGCGATTGCAAAATAGTTTAAGTCACTGAAAATGCATTTTACCCGAAATTCAATCCGTTAACACATATTTTAATTCAATAAAATGCAGATTTATTATAGTTTGAACCGGCATAACTATGGCTAATTTAGCTTCAATTTCTTTTTTTTTCATTTTCACTTCAACCGAACAATCTCTATAAATATCCCATCTAACCTCAATTTTCACTCCCAGCATCAACATCATTCATAGAAGCGTAAATTTCTGAGTAACACCTGACAACAGAAGAAAGAGAGAATGGATCAGTTCAAAGGACAACCTCGTCTTCCAAAATTCGCCATTCCCAAACTGTACGACATTAGGCTCAAGCCCGACCTCGTCGAGCACCGTTTCGCTGGATCGGTCGCCGTCGACCTCGACATCGTCGCCGGCACCTCTTTCATCGTTCTCAATGCTGCCGAACTCTCCGTCACACCCGACTCCATTTCATTCACCGTTGGAGATTCCTCCACGGTTCTCTCTATTATCTTCCCTTGACACCTTGTTATAAATGTTTATTTCTCTCTAGTACATTCGAGATTCATGGCTATGTAGATATTTCATCCATATCTGACAACCTCGTATTATGTTGTATTATGTTGTGTCCCTCTGTGTGGAGGGTTGTTGCTGATGTAGAACCAATGGGTTGCGTGTTGCAGGTTTTTAAGCCTTCGCGAGTTGAGTTGTTTGAAAGTGATGAGATTCTGGTTCTGGAGTTCCCGCAGGAAATACCCGTTGGGCTGGGTGTATTGTCTATTCTTTTTGAAGGAATCTTGAACGATAGAATGAAAGGGTTCTACAGAAGGTATGTGTTGTTGTTGTTTGTTTTGCTTGATATTATACAAGCTGAAGAGTTTATCTGAATTCTGGTTGAGCCTGCATTTTGGTGATTCTCTTTTATTAATTTTCTTGGCTATCAGTGTAGATTGCTGATTTGAAAACGCTTCTGATGTTTAAAAATGTTTGACTAAATTACTTTGCCACTGAGATTTTGTCGGATTGCACACGGTATCCATTTTTTTATCCCTAAACTAACACCTTAATTGCTTGAAAAACATTACAATGGAACTCTTTATACATTACGCCAATTTCCTTAATTGTTTAAAAACATTACATTGTGTACCTATCAGGAATGTTGTTGTAAACCTTAGAAAAGAAGGAAATAAAAGGTAAAATGAAATGAACTTCTCCCATGATCTAAAATTAACTTACGTAAACAGTTGTAAAAACTCTTTCATGTAACTTTTAAAAAAAGTTGTAGTGCATAAGAATATTTTAATGTACGGCAGAAACTCAATTCGTTTTATCATTTTATTTGTTTCATTATAGAAGTATTTACGAACAGATTTACCCAAACAGGATCCTAGTTGCCTTACTATTTTTATGAGGATATAGATGGATGTCTTACTCGAGTTTTTGTTTTTAAATTAATTTATATGGATACTTTTTATATGCAGTACCTATGAACATAATGGTGAGAAGAAGACTATGGCAGTTACACAATTTGAACCAGCTGATGCCAGGCGTTGCTTTCCTTGTTGGGATGAACCTGTTTGCAAGGTATGTTTACCTGTCTCCTTCTCTTCCCTTCTAAATGAACCTTCTGTCAGCACTCACAAAGCTAAAATATTTGTTGTTGCAACGGTGCAAGCTAAATACTTCAAATAATAACATCTTGAGTTCATGTCTTGGGTGATAAGGGCTACGAGGATGGACAAGTCTGTGTGGATTTTGGTATTCAACTTGTTTTGACGAAATTATTTCTTCACGTGTTTGTTTGATCTTGTAGGCTACTTTCAAGATCACATTGGATGTGCCTTCAGAGCTTGTTGCTCTTTCCAACATGCCAGTTGTTGAAGAAATAACAAATGGAGATCTAAAAACAGTTTCGTATCAAGAATCACCAATCATGTCTACTTACTTGGTTGCTGTTGTAGTTGGTTTGTTTGATTATGTGGAAGATCACACCCCTGACGGTAAAATCATGTTTTCTCTTTACATTTTAGGTTTTGGTAGTTTATTAGTACTAACCTTCCCGCACATAATTGAATTTGGGATCTCTACAGGCGTCAAAGTCCGAGTGTACTGTCAAGTTGGTAAGGCAAACCAGGGGAAATTTGCGCTTGATGTGGCTGTGAAAACTTTGGAACTTTACAAAAAGTATGGAACCATTACAAATAATCCAGGACTTCATTTCTTTTTAATTTCCATTTAATGGTTGCAAATCATTATCATTATAATATAAGTTGACAACCATTTAGCCAAGTAATTTGTGATGGTGTCCTCCTTAAAACTTGAAAGATCTATTAACTCTTAGAAAGGTTTGGAATCAAAATTCTCCACCAAAAAGCACAGGAGCTTTCTGCCATGTAGAAAACAAATAGGAAACGCCATCTTGAAGTGATTCAAGGATAGGTGCATGATTCACCACTTAAACAAACTTTCCAAACTAAGAATCTAAGCTAAGAGTGTCAAACTCTCAAGACACTTAATTAAGGTTAAAGAAATTTCACATATTTCAAGTGTGTTTTGTATAGAGGAGAAGCCTTCTATTTATAGGTTTAGAAGGCAGGTAACTTCTTCATAAATGAGGTGATTAAGTTCATAAACTAGCTTAACTATCAAGTAGTTAAGTTATGTTTGATAGACACCTCACTCTAGAATATGCTTGATGCTTTAGAAGGAACATTTCCAACATATTTAAGACAAAATTTCTCATTTTACAAAAGATGTTTTTGTTCTCTCTAATCTCTTCTTCAATTTTCAATTTCCTTTGGCCTTGCTATTTTTATGTATTGACTGTCAGTCAGATTATCTTCCTTGCTTTATCAGTTTATACGGCCAACATAGGGGGCTAATAATTAATTTACATATTAATCTTCATGCCACTGTTTATCATTCATTACTCAACTAACTGATAATTTAATAGCTACTTCGCTACTCCTTACTCTCTGCCAAAATTGGATATGATTGCGATCCCTGATTTTGCTGCTGGAGCCATGGAGAATTATGGTCTGGTTACATATCGGGAGACTGCTTTGTTATATGATGACCAGCATTCTGCTGCTGCAAACAAACAGAGGGTACTCTGCTTAACCATGAAGTTTGTCTTTTGTCTTGGTTACTTGGGGCTTCCTAATCTTAATTTTCAAAACTATTTATTTTATTACTAACTGAAGGACAAAATATTTTTTTTTACTGTTAAGGTTGCAACTGTTGTAGCTCACGAACTAGCTCACCAGTGGTTTGGCAATCTTGTTACGATGGAGTGGTGGACACATTTATGGCTGAATGAGGGGTTTGCAACATGGGTGAGTGTTGTAAATAGCAGATTATTGGAATAAAAATTATTCCCAATATCTCCATAATTATTAGGAAAAACAATACTTTTAGAATCTTCCTATTATAGTCTGCTTATTTTTATTTTTCTTTTTGAAAGGTTTTTTATTATTACAGATGTGATAAGAATGTAATTGGTGTAATTGTTTTCAACAAAGTAATTCTTTATTTTCTTACATAGTTCAAGTGTAAGTTGTATGGATCATACATCCAAAAATTGATGCCATTGCAGTGCTGGTGTTCGGTTTTCTTGCTTTTATTTCATTTTTTTTAACATTATAACTAATTGACTTGTTGATATTTTAAATCCTCTTCTCTTCTTTTGGGAGGGTCAGGTGAGCTATTTAGCAACTGATAGCTTGTTTCCTGAGTGGAAAATATGGTCTCAATTTCTTCATGAATCCACGGAGGGTCTTAGGTTGGATGGACTTGCAGAATCCCACCCAATTGAGGTATTGTTTAATGGTCAAGTTTTTTGTGGGTTTGGTCTGTCTCAGATAACAAATTTGGCTAATTTCATATGACTCTGCGATTTCATGAAAATTAATTAAATGTAATTATATAATTGTTTGTTATATAATTTTAAATATATACACACACACACACACACACACACACTATTAAAGTATAACTAAATTGAACTTGTATTTTTTTCTTGGGTTAAAATGCTCACACCTTCTTATCAGTCTTTAGTGCATTTTAAATTTTTAACTTATGTAAATTATGTTTGAAGGTGGAGATAAATCATGCTTGTGAGATTGATGAAATATTTGATGCAATAAGTTATAGAAAAGGTGCATCTGTTATTAGGATGCTGCAAAGCTATCTCGGTGCTGAATGCTTTCAGGTTAGTACTTGGACGCTTTCGTATTCAATGTCAAATTTGATGGGATAAAAGAGTGAAATCTTCATGTAAGGATAATACAATATATTATCATCTAGCGCATGAGTAAATTATTGTTGGGGGTATATTTCTATCTCAACTAAATTGACTTTGATTTTTGTGCTTTTAAAATTAGGTAGGTTGGGTAGGTTGTACAGTTTAGTTTGTGATACATAAATTGAAGGTATTTTATATGGAATTCACTGTTACAGCCACCTTATATATTATCTTATGTCTTTTAAGAAGTATGGATTCTAATAATCTCTGTAAATGTGGTTGAGTTATATATCATGCATTCATGCTATTACATTGCTTTTTCCTGTGACCAGAGGTCGCTGGCTTCATATATAAAAAAATATGCTTGCTCAAATGCTAAGACTGAGGATCTCTGGGCTGCACTTGAGGAAGGATCTGGTGAACCCGTGAACAAGTTAATGACCTCATGGACAAAGCAGAAGGGATATCCTGTTGTATCTGTTAAAGTCAATGATCAGAAATTGGAATTTGATCAGGTTCCATTGCATCTTGACCTTTCATTTGATTTTTATACGATTATGTTCTGAGAAAAAACCCATCATATCTCATGTGTAAGCTTTGTACATTTATTGACAGTCACAATTCTTGTCAAGTGGTGCTCAAGGAGAAGGCGAATGGATTGTTCCAGTAACATTATGCTCTGGCACTTATGATGTCCGCAAGAGTTTCCTCTTGCAATCAAAATCTGATGCACATGACGTCAAAGACTTCATTGGTACCGCAGACATAAATGACTGGATTAAACTTAATGTGGATCAGGCTGGTTTTTATAGGGTGAAATATGATGAGGTGCTTGCTGCTAAGCTTAGATATGCAGTAGAGAAACAACTCTTATCTGCCTCAGACCGATTTGGTAAATTAAATAGTCACTTGAAAATTTATTTCCAATGGTAGTAAAGGAATAGATTGATAACTTGCGAGTTATTTACTTTGACAGGCGTTTTGGATGATTCATATGCACTTTGTATGGCTCGCCAAGAATCATTGACCTCCTTGATTAACTTGATGGGATCATACAGAGAGGAAGTTGATTATACCGTGCTGTCTAACCTAATAACTGTAATATTATATTCCAAATCATGTTCATTCCTTACGTAGGCTATATATGTTGAATGTAACTGCAATACTTTTGTTTGACAGATAACTCTTAAAGTTGAACGCATTGTAGCCGATGCTAAACCTCAATTGCTAGATTATTTCAGGCAGTTCTTTATTGGTCTTCTCCAGCACTGTGCTGAGTAAGTTGTTGAATGCATGATCCTGGGAAGATAGTGTTTCTGTTAATAAAAATTTATAGACTACTTACAATTTCTATAGCTTTACATGATGATTGGAAAGTCATCTGCTAGAATCATGTAAGTGATAATGTAGCTGGTACTCACACTGGGGGATAAAGGTATTGGAAGAATTGGAATTTTGATGACCTAAATAAGATGCCATTGGCTATACACTTTTTGTAGTAGTTTTCATTAGATCTTGGCTTCTTCTTATCTCATATTGGAATTGCCTTGCAGGAGGCTTGGTTGGGAGCCTAAACCAGAAGAAAGTCATCTAGATGCAATGTTGAGAGGAGAAATTTTGACTGCCCTTGCTGTGCTTGGTCATGATTTAACACTGGAAGAAGGAAACAAGCGTTTTCAGGCATTCTTAGAGGACAGGAATACACCACTTCTCCCGCCTGATACAAGAAAGGTTGGCTGCATCTTCATTCTAATGCATGAAATCTCCCTATGGACTCTCTTCTGCTGATTATTAGTGTGAAATGTTGGCAGGCAGCATATGTAGCTGTAATGCAAGGGGCAAGCAAATCTACTCGATCCGGTTATGATTCCCTTTTGAAAGTATACAGAGAAACTGACCTTAGCCAGGAGAAAACACGAATTCTTGGTAATGAAATATCTTCTGTGAGAGCATACCCTAGCTTCTGGTCTTGGTACTAATATTTTCAACAATTGTAGGCTCTCTGTCATCTTCACGTGATCCAGAGCTAATTCTTGAAGCTCTTAACTTTATGTTGTCATCTGAGGTAACCTTTTTTCTGATATTTTTGAAGTCAGAATGCGCATACTCAAATTATCAGCTGATTGTTTTTTGGTCTGCGTAGTGTATATTAAAATGTTAACTTGCGATGTTGTTATGTATTAAGGTTCGGAGCCAGGATGCCGTTTTTGGACTTGCTGTTAATAGAGAAGGACGAGATGTAGCTTGGTTATGGCTTAAGGTACAAACAACCCAGAACTAGAACTGAAACACATTAAATTGAAAAGAAGTTGTGTATGCCTTATTTCTTAAATTTTATTGATTTCTTCAAGCTTTTTCAAATTAATCAATAATTTGAGACGGAGTTAAGATTCATTGGAAAAAAGGTTTTGCAAATTTTCAATATTTTGAGACCGAGTTAAGATTCATTGGAAAAAAGTTTTATTTTTATTATATTTGAGGAAAACTTGGTCAAAGAGCCTGATTTAGGAATTGTCCCTTTTGCCAACATTGCTTGTCAATTGTCATGTACCTCGTTAATGAATTTACATGCGACTGCTTTATCTTTAAGCCTAGAGGGTATTCTGAAACTTAGTTCTTTTTAGTTGTCCTTAGCAATGTCATTTTTTGTCAATTGATGCATCAACGATTATATTTGATTTTGACGGAAAAAAAAAAATAAAACAAAAACTCTCATCTTTTAAACCCTTTTCCCCCTTCGTTTATCATCTTCTCACCGTTCTCAATGTTATGCAGGACAACTGGGAACACCTCACAAAAACATATGGTTCAGGATTTCTGATAACTCGCTTTGTCAGTGCAGTTGTCTCACCGGTTCGTCTCATAAAAACCCTCTTCAACCTGCTTTGTCCCATTGGTACTGGAGTTTCCCTCTAGAATGTTTATCTATAATTCTCTACTTTATTGTTGGTGCAGTTTGCTTCCCTTGAGAAGGCCAAGGAGGTAGAAGAATTCTTTGCAAGCCATGGTACGCCTTCCATTGCTAGAACTTTAAAGCAGAGCCTTGAGCGGGTTAATATCAATGCAAACTGGGTTGAGAGTATTATGATTGAAGAAAGCCTTACTGATGCTGTGAGGGAACTGGCATACAGAAAATATTAGTCTTGCTGTGTTTTCTGAGCATGCTACTTAAACTCTCTTCACTCTGGCAATCTTACTGTCTTCGCTGAGCATGAACCTCGCGAGTTACCTCACCAAGGAATAAAAATAGACTCTATGTCATTTCGTGGGTTTAATTATATCAATTTTTTGTGTCCTTTTTAAATGTGGGTTTTTTTTTTGTTATTTAAAAGTGACCGATTTTACTCCAGTTAACATGATAAATGTGACAAATAGATTCTCACAATATTGTTAGACTGGTTTTTATACTCCTCGCATAGCATTGAATCATTTGTCTGTCCCCTACCGTGTCTCATAGGTTAGGGTACTGCTTGTGGGGTGTGTGCAGAGATAACTAGAAGATGAATTATGCTTAGAATTTGAAATGTGGCAAAAATTCGATTTCATGTGGCTCCACCTAGTTGCTAGTCACACCAGTTAACAGCTTAGCGAAGGACCAGCCATAAAGTAATCTGATTTCGTACATAATTTAATCTTATTTTCACACTGTTAATGTGTGATTAATTCTAAATGTGAATGTGTTTGTTTGTTGAAGATTGAAAGACTATAGTCGTGAGTTGGAACACAATATTTATATATTTTTTTCAGAATGCAGTAATATGACTCTTCCTCTTTATAAGGCACTCGTAGATTTTTATCAAGAAAATCGACTAGACACTAATTTAAAAAATGAAGTGTAGTTGAACATTAATGTTCAGACGAAATAACTACAAATGATAATATTGGAAGACAAAATCAATACATTGATATTTGAAATTATGAATATTCACTTTTAATTCTTTAAGAACATTTTACTCCTGTAAAAGAATAATTTTATGGGTACTAGCTTCTATACCTTTTTGAACATTTAAATTTAAATTCTTTGTAGAAATTAAAGTTCACAAAATTTAACATCAACTTACTCTGACGGATAACAAGTCATTTGTTTAATAAGAATCCTGGTAATACATTTTCATCAAGAAAACTTTTAATTCTTTTAAATCTTACTATTCTTAATTTCTTAATTGGTGTTTTTTTCTGTATTATTTTTGTTTTTTAGCAAATTAAACCTTTTAGAGGAGCAAAACAAAGTCGTACAATGCAACAACCTTGCCTTGCGGCTCAGAAGTCATTTTCTTCCAGTTTTATTTTGCTGCAAAACAAGAAAGCAGCACACAGGCAAACACGTAGGACCTAAAGTTGGCCCTAGTACTCGCAGCAATCTGAATCAGAACTCCAATGTTTGGGTATTTATGTGTCACAAATCACAGCCATGAAAAAGGAAAATATCTCTAAAATGGCAACCTCAATGGTTGAATGATTATAAGTATCTCAAAAGTTGATCCATCTACAGTGATCTTTTTAAGAAAAGAAGAATGAGACAAGGTCTAATAGTGTTTGATAAGAAACCACATTCCTATATATACGCAATTACTCAACCATGGACAAGAACAGTTATACCATCGCATACCAAAAATGCAAATAAAAGTAGAAATATATAACTGAGATTTTTCTGAAACAACCTTGTCCATAACTGTCCCCACCATCATCATGATTGCATACAACAACTGGAACCGAGTCATCATAAACCACCGACATAAATTTCTAGAGCAGTCTCCAAACAGAGAGAATAACTTTGCCACATTAATTTTAAGGATAAAATCATCACAAACTTGTAAACAACAATGCCAATTAACTACTACCTTTCTTTTTATAAACAACACAGGTTAAAAACAATATGAAGTAAATACCTCACAGAGCCTTTGTTCTCGGAGGCATAATAATGAATACAATATGGTGACAGAGAAACATGGAAGTGGTCTCCTACACCAACCTACAAAAGCAGCAAAGATTTACATGGCCCCAATGTGGCAGTGTACAAGGAGACTCTTAATCAGTTGAGTGATCTAAGGGGAGAGAGGTGGATGTATTGTACAGGGTGCTATTCTGATGCCCATATGAAAAATTTATGGGCAAAAAAAACTATATTCGATCATAATTCAGCTTTCAATATCTTCTAACACCCAGGTGCAGTTGAAGAAACAGTCACGTCTTGCTCTTAAATTTTCTATGAGCTTTCAAGTCCACCACAATCACAGTGATGTTGTCTTTGCTTCCTTTCTGAAGGGCACGGTTTGAGAGGTACTCTGCAGCTGCTTGTGCAGCAGGATCAATTCCCTCTCCCCTTTCTGAGGACAGTGGCATGCCATTTTTCTTGTGCCAGAGAAGTATGCGCCGCCGAGCGATGTCGCACACCTCTTCGTTTGTCATGACATCCCACAGGCCATCACTGGCCAGAATGAGACAGTCATCGTCTTTGGCACGAGGAAGAAACATCACCTCAGGATCTGGAATAATCCATGGCTTCAGATACCTATCACCTGTATAATTATCAAGCCAACAGTTAACAAAAACAGCTTTCGACAAAAACTTTTCAAAGACATGCAACCTCAGTGTGCACAAGTACACAATACAGGCACAAACAGATCATTAAAGCAGAAACAAAGCGTAATAATCATTTTGAGTGTCCATAGCATGTGGCAATTTTCATATTACCCCATATGAAACTTTTTAAGTAAATTTATGATGTAACAAAGTTTTTAGAAGTAAACAGATCTGGGGGCGAAAAAAGGCTCAGCTTGAGGACAGTTCCCTTTGGATTTTGAAACTCCCCATGAAGATTGCTTTCTCAGCATTGTTTCCCCTATAATATACCTTGTCCAAACAAAGTCTGTTAAGTTTTATCGGGTGAATCATTGAATGTTGAAAGATAATCTTGGTATAAGAATTGTGTACATTCATTGTAACTCAAATCTTAAGCTTAGAACTGGAAGTTATAGATTTATTCCAAGTAAAAACAAAGACACAAAACGTTATCCCTAATTGCATGCTTTTTGCAGAAGAAAAACTTTTAATTAAGGAATTACACACAACTACAAGAATAAGTGAGAGTGTGTATCTTACAGCTTTAAAAAGACTAGGTAAGCAATTAACTTTAAACTTGAGTTTCAGAGACGAAAATAGTACTTTTCACTTTATAAGAATGAGAGTATGTACGTTACAACTTTAGCAAGGAGGGAACATGACTCGGAAGGAATGATGAGGAAATTGGTGATGTTATAGAAGACAAAAACATAGCTGAATGAAAAAGGACATTCAAGGTTTGTGATTTTAATGTCTATCAAGCTTAGACGAAGTATTATAACATTGTTATGGTATTAAATGTTCGACTTTTGGAGGACCCATGACATGAGAGAAAAAGTGAGAACAGAAATGCGAGTGGTAATATGAATGTCTGACCACACAAGAAAGGCCGTGATACAAAAAGATGACAGAAAATCGGTTAAGACAGTTGGAAAACGTACATAGGTCACTAAATGAAAAGACTCTAAAATTAATAACTTTTCACAATCTTGATAATAACATCATTTCTATCAGAGATAAGAGTGCAGATATGAAGAATGCAACCAATGTTCCTTTTTCCATCCATAAACTAAGTAACCGAATCATTACAGCATGGGAAATAAAGTGAAACTTCTGATTAAGCTCATACCAATCGACCTTGACATTGCGAGAACACCAAAAACTCGGTGACCATTCCATTGTATCACCCTGCCTCCGGCGGCCTCAATTCTTGCATATTCATCGGGTCGATTTGGCTAACCACACAACAATCAAACATAAATTTCTTCTATTTGGTTAAAATTCTTTTAAAAGAAGACACAAAACTACAATTGGAGGTAGCTTACTTTATGGTCAACTGATAGGGCCATGGGTTCTTTGCCACGACACAGAACCGCTCTTGAATCACCACAGTTTGAAACTACAATATGAGATGAACATATAACAGCAACAACAGCAGTTGATCCAACAGTTTCTGGGGCAACAGGATCAGAATTAACATCACCCCCAACTTCAGAATCAACCTTCAAAAAACAACTGCTGAAGGCTTTTTTCCACAGATCTGGACAATCATCCTTGGTGCTTTCAACTAAAAGACCTTCTCTCACAGATTCTATTTCCTCTGCCAAGGCTAAATGCATGCGCTCGCGGCAATAATTTGCCACCTAAACGTAAACAAGCTCCGTGTGAAGAATGCTTAATGGTTGCACACATTCGAATACGTAAAAAGCAAAATAAAACATTACCTGAGAGCCACCATGGCCATCATAGACTCCAAAGAAATGCACTGTCTGCTCCCTGAAACATTGGTCTATTCCATCAGGTACCCTATCACCAGTTAGCATTTGAATAGGAATTTTCAAAAATCTAGGTACAGTTGCGAGTGCATCTTCCATCTCAGGTCTTTTTCCACACACAGATGTAAATCCCCAAAGTGGGGTACAATCTAATTCAAAAACACTTCTACCAACTGTTCCACTCACAGATCTTTCTAGAGTTCGTTGATGAAGAACACCAGTAGTAGGCTCTGGGCCAGATATAACTCCAGTCTCTTCTTCAACGCTAACTGCCACATCTGCAACTACATTTGACACACCCAAATCAGTGGCCCTGGCAGCAATTTTCACAGTGGTGATGCTTTTCTCGATTTCTATGGAACTTCTTGTCCCTAAATCTGCAGAAACCTCAGAACTGATGAACTCATCTCCACAAAAACTACTATTCTCGCTGACTACTGAAAGAGAACTATCAATAATTGGATCACCCTCCAGCGATATCAAATCATCATCCTCAATTTCTGGGGTTAAAACTTCTTCACCGACAACCAAAGAGTTTATATTCTGGGACACCATACCCAACATCGGAATTTCTTCTACTCTTCCCTGTTCTGGTGGTGTGACCGCTGCACTACCAACTTCCTCCACAAGACAATCACTGTCAAGATCCTCATCAGCAATAAAAGTATCGGTAGAAACCTTAGCTATAGAATTGGATAACAACCCTGCATCTGTCATCAGCTTAATTCTGGACACATCCATGTGAGTAGTAATGGTTGGCTTATCACACACTGAATTACCTACTCTCAGTGGCACTGTAACCGTGGTTGACATCTCCTCCATCAAAATCCTTATCTATGTAGTACGAAAAGTTACCCTCCCACCCTACTGATATCACACAACCTGTCATATTTGAACCAAATTATCACCGTCTTTCATGAGTGAAAACGATCCTGGAATGCCAAGCGTGGATGTAAAAAAACCATTTCCCATGTCTAAGAAGCCCAGAGACGGAGGCAAATTCAACCTATGCAAATCATGGAATAGTTAAAAGGTGGCGAAAGTGAAATGGGGATAGTCAGATCTGGTCAACAGCAATGGATCCGAATTTCCATTTGCGGAAATTTCAATCAAAATCAGCTAAAATACACCCTTTTTCAACTATTATCATATTCTTTTCTAGATTCTTCTCTGTCTACCTTCGTCAACTCTGGCGAGACAGAATCAGACGAAACATGAAAGAAACAAACTTTATCTGCAAAAAAACAAAAAAGATTAAAACCCACAAAAATAAAAGAGACAGAGAGAGAGAGGAGAAACAAAGCTAACACTCATTATCTCTACACACAAGAAATATTGAGTTAAAAGAAAAGGGTCATGAGAAAGAACCCCAGGAAAAGCAAAGTCTCAGGAATCACAAGGAAGCCCTCAAAAGATAACACCCTTTTTTTCACACTACACCATGAGTTGCCTGGATCTGAGGCAACACACCTCAACCTCGTCCAATAATAATAATCATAAAATGAAAGAAAGAAAGAAAAAAGGTAAAAGAAATAAAGAAGAAAAAGAGATTCATTACCTAATTTTGTCAACCATGTAGAGTCTAGTTTCTTACTTCCTTCCTTCGTTTCTGTTCTCTTCTCACTGCCTTGTCTTCTGACTGCGACACCAGAGACCCATGATGGAAGAAGGAACAAAGAATCAAGAGACAAAATAAAAACATGGACTTTCCTTAATCCAAACCATTTTAGTGAATAAAATTAACAGCTTTGCTGGGTGTGACATAGATATAATAAGCATACCTGAGTGTGTTGGGGTGTGTGTTGGAAGCGCGAGAAAGGGAGTGGAGAAGAAAGAAAGAAAATGACTAAAATTTAAGTAAAAAAAGAAACTTTTATTGAAAGAAAAATGGGCTTAAAAGAGAAAGAGGCAACATAGAAAAAAGAGAAGTAGGGTGTTGTGTTGGGTTGTGTTGTGTTGTGTTGTTGTGTGAGAGAAGACAATGGAGTTGGACAGATGTCAAATCTTGAAGAGCATATTAAAGCATCTCCACCCATCCATTCCTCCATCTCCAACCTCCCTTCACTTTTCACCATTCAATCTAATCTTCGCATTTATTTTATAACTTCTTTTCCTCTTAAAGGAATCATGCTTCTCAAGTAACACATTTCTTTTTATTCCAAATGCAGTAAATTTTATATAAGGAGATTGTTTACTGCTAAAATATGCAACAATTTCATTTTAGATCTCATTTTTTCTTTTATAATATATTATAAATGTTGACTTTTATTCTTTTCATATTTAACATGTTAATAGGATCTTTCAAATTTATATTAATTTTGAATTTTCATATTTATCGGATAAGTAACTCATGATTTTAATTTATACATTATCACTCTTAGAACTTTTTACTGTAAGAGTATAACATGTTTTTCTTTAATTTAATTTTTTTCTTGTCTCATTATTTTAAAATTTTAACTTGAAAATGTGTACTAATATAATTTAAAAATAACAAATATTTTGTTATATTTATTGTCATTGACTTGTTAGCATACTCTAATACAATAAAAGGTATTGTAATACTCCGATTTTGAATTTATAATCTGACTATGACCCTATAATAAAAATGATGTTAAAATGTAAATATATTTCAATTGGAAGACTTCGTATTTAAAGGATTTGGTTGGTATAATTAGAATCTAAAATCATTATATCTAATCTCAAACTATTAAGATGCTTCAAAATGAAATTACAATTAATTACTTTTCTAATAAATATATTTTTTAAACAAATTAAATGTTATATGCTACTAAAATTTTTGAAATATGATTCCTCGTGTTATTGAATATTCACATATCACATAACTAACTACATTTAGGTAAGCCAAAATTCAAAAAACAGTTCCTCAATCATTACTAATTGAGAATAAATACTGTATCTGCTATTTTTATATTTCAAAAATTCGAAAAAAAATCTTTAAAATGTTATCAATTGAAGAAAGGTTTTAGTTTGACTTGCTAATATAATTGCAAAACGATATTTGCCTAAACTGAAAGTTTTTTGAGATGGCAAATTTAATTTTTTTCTATATCAATATTAATAATATATAACTAATACAATCTTTATTATATTTTTATTATTAATTGAATTTTTTAAATTCACGAAGATTTGAGAAATAGTCGTGAGTTATATAATTTTATGAATTTTAATTAAGTAGTTCAAATAGAAAAAAAAAGTTGAAAGATACTATATAAAAATATATCGAATACAATTCTTGTTAACAAAAATATAAATAAAATTAATTTTGAAAATCATAAAAATGAGTGTGATTCCTTCTTAACTCAATAAATTGTTGAAACTTCGGTTTAATTCTTAAAAAGACATATCAAAAGATGAGAGAAGAAATAAATATTTAAATCATTCTAAATCTTTTAAGTGATGTGAGATCACAGGATACGATAGATAAAAATAAATGTCAAACATTAACAAGTTATTTTAACTTATGCATTAATATATATATATATATATATATATATATATATATATATATATATATATATATATATATATATATATATATAATAAAATAAAAATATATTTTTTTAACAAATGATCATTTTAGTTAGAAAGTTTTGAATTGAAGGGTAAGGGCAAAGAAATTGAGTTAAAACAAAAAGAATGGCAAAAGAGTGAGTGTGGAAAAGGTTGTGTTTATGATCAATCATTGATGTTGTTTGTGACGTATTATCATCTGGGGCTCAATGAAGTCAGCATTTGGTATAAAAGAAATGCTATGAATTGTATCTTAAAATATTATCACAGGTTGAGCGGAAATTAGTTTAGTTACTTTCACCGGCTACTGTATATTTTAAAAGTATAACAAAAAAAAAATAGCCTTTCGACATTTTCGTTGGAAAGCGTTCATCGCAAAAAGATGAGACAATAGACTTTTCGTCATATATAATGTGTTTGTTTTTGGTTATTTGAAAGGGATGTCCCACCAATGAAATGGGAGTCCCACAACCCACCATTACTTTAGTCATGCACGAATTAATACACAGGCACCTAGTCAGAACTAATTTTTTTCGCATTTAATTTAATTTATTTTTTATGCGTCTACTCATTTAAAGATGATTATTGCCGAGTATTGTTGTTATGATTCTATTTATCAAATTGTAACATAAAACATTCCATGTATTAAAATTATAAGTATTGTTTTTTCATTCCGAGAATGTGATACTGAAATTGATAGAACGATTAGAAATAACACGAATGAATTAAAAATAAATAAAGCATAAAATTTAATCAGAAACTTTAGTTCTCAAAATAAATTTAAATTCTTCATTTTTATCAAATCCTCACTTATTTAGATAAAGACACAAGCTTTTGAAGACAATCATGGTGAAGATGATAAGATTAGTTTGAAGATTGTATCTCGTTTCTTAACCACCAGAAAATCGTAAAATAGGGCAGAAAATGTCAATCAATCACAACGGATAAACTGAGCATAAAATGGTTGGCCATGGGCTAGAAGGCCAATCCTTAGTGGGGTGTTAGAGATTAAGAAAATGTTTGTATTCATTCAATTCAAGCATTAGGCAGTGAGGTAGACGTGAGTGAGTGCAGTTTTCAACATAAAATTGATTTAGGAAAAAGGGTAAGCAACGGAGCAGCTAAAGACAATAGCAGGATCCATGGCCATGCATTGTCTTTGTGTTTAATAGTTTAATTTTGCTATGTTTCAATAAATGTACACATCACATCGAATAATTTTCAGGATGCTTTAATGGTTCCTCAGGAATTTGTCCATAACTAACATTAAACCAGCAACTGCCACTAGAGAAGGCAAGTCTTCCACAGCCAACCTGGGCAGCCAGGACAGGAGCACTCAATCGCACAACTCTCAGTTCCTAAGTTGAAAATTCAAATACACACACGCTGTTTACCCTACAACCTTTCACAATGCTGTTCAACTACTTGCTGTACACACTGTTCTTGCAAATGGCATAGGAATTAAGGTTCCATAATACATGTTCTTGGCCAATATTTAAAGCCAAAGCAAGTACACAAAAACTCAACACGGTGGACTTCAATTTGCACAAACTTACGGTAACATGGGATCTCCAGAAGACGCAAGCATTTGTAAATTTGTTTCTTCAGCTGCCCGTTTAGAAGCATATTCTTGCATAGAATCACCTGCAAATAATTATTAGATCATTAATCTAGTCAACTTTAATCAACTATTGGGTTGGTCTAGCTCGTCTTTAAGTTTCGTTCAAACTGTTTCATGCCAGATCAAATTCAGTGCTTCTAAACTTCCTTTTTTCTTTTTTGGAACCAGTGTTCGTCCTTGGGTCCTTCATGCAATACCGTTTTGATCCCTATATCCTATGTCAGCGTAGTATTCAGGAACACTACAACTAGTTTGATCCAGCATGTTCAACAGTTAAAACTATTTTGAAATGATTGCGAAAATTGGAGCTTGATATGCACACGTACATTGAGAAAGAAGACAAGGAGGTTAACTTGCAAGAAAATAACTAGGAATTGTTCTCATGGCCACAGAAGGTAATCACTAGACATACCAAAAGATTGACGAAGCCCTTCTTTTACAGCATCGAAGTTCTTGTAAGTGTAACCCACGAAGCTTAGATCTTTGGTAGTTAGCATCTGTGGGAATTAGGAGGAAGTTCAAACATTAAATTATGCCATTTTGTCTAACTATAATAGCAAGGTGTATAACAGATACTTGAAACAAAAAATACGCTAGTCAACAATTTATTAAATGTCATACTTGATGGATACATATTACATACTAAAAGAAAATGACAGAAGAAGAATAAGTAATCAATTGTCATCCAATCAAAGAATAATATTGCATAGTAAGTTCGTTGGCTGTTATAATAATCACCTTAAAATCATATAAAAAAGTATAGTGCAAAAAATTAGCTATTGAAGACTGAGAAACACTCTCCAACTATGAACCAGAATAATCAAATAAAGACTTTTGACTCTGTAGTCATGTAATAACAGTCTAACACAAGGGCAAAACAAATTGATAAGATGCCAGCTGAAACAACTCGCGAGGTATTTTGTAGTGACTGTAAGGACTTTAGCTCAAATCATGCTTATAAGAATCTCGAGAGAGCGAAGAACCACACCACGAAAGTTAACTACAGTAATAAGGGATCCTAAAGTCTATGAGATTGGTTCCTAACATCCCACCACACTCAGTCCTGTTATATGAGCTGGCTAGTCCATGATTAGTCCTGAACAAACACTAAAATGTCAGTGTTGCGTCACGACCCGCTCTGCTTGTTTCCAGTTGAGAGCCAGGGTGAAAGACTCTAATGCCAATTAATAAGAATCTTTGGAGAACCCCATCACAATAGCTAGCTCTGTAGTCGGAGAGCCTAAGACCCATAAACGTCACACTAGAATCTCGTACGTATGCCTTGCAAATCAAGTGTTTAACCAAAGCAGAGGAAGATGAGAAGGGTAGTGATACTAGAAAGGAAGAGTTGCTCCCTACTGTAACTAACATCGAAGAAACGAAAGATTAAAAAGAAAATAAATACAAGAGTTGCTTATTTATTTAATTCTAATCAAGATTTTGAATCGATCCCACTTTGCAGTTTTTCTTGATATTGCAGGAAATTGCAGATAAATGGGCCCACTATAGCTACAAATTGAGGTCACAAAATCAGAGTTACTGTAAACTTGCAATACCTTTACATTACGTCCAAAATTGTGATCACGAACCGTTTTTTGAAATCATGATTCCAATATAAGAAAGAACAATATCGATTAAAAGGATATATGATCATGCAGTATGCACTTGTCCTTCACCAACGGTAAGAAGGAAATTAAAAGTCTGATTACAATGAAACTTGCATTGCAGGAAACGTATAAAGGTAAAATAAAATAAAAAAGAAAGATATCATGGATAGAAACAGTGCATTCCCTGCCCTGTCACCCCAGCCACTACCCAATTACCCATCCACCGCACACCCTACACGTCCTTTCCTATCACTGCTACACCCTCATTTTCACTATCCTGCTGCCAACTGTCCCTTCAGTAGAGACAAGAAAACCATTGCTATCCATTCCCTAAACTGCCATTATCCTTCTTTCTCTTCTTCGGCAGACTTTCGTTGGAGACCCTTTGTGTCTCCATCGATTTCCAAACAAATTGCTGTTTGTTTCCCCATTTTTTGGACAAGTCGAAATAGACAATTCCTGGACTACCCAGCTTAGCACCAAGAAAAATTTATAGAAGCAACATGGTTTGTTTCGATTGTTGATTACCACCCTTGATAGGTGGGAATCATACAACAAATTCCTTTTTATGCCATTACACGCACTAACCTAAGTAGATATATTTCAAGAAGATGAAAGGGTACCTCGCTTTATCTATGAAAAGCATACTCGCCATCTTATAATTTTGATATAAAGAACAATAAAGAATAAATTATTTTCATAACTCGTATAAATTTTAACTGTTATCAGCAACGGTATTGAAAAAGTATCACAAATCAGTGAAACCAAATTGACGAGAGGAAGTATAACAGCCCCAAGGAGCAAGAATCTGACACTAGCATAATATATTTTTATCATTTTTTTTAACACAGATGCGTTAGGAATGGCTAGAAATTCAAAACAATATTTCTAATCAAAACCTTAAAGTGTGATCCAAACAACTATATTCGTCATAAACACAATACAATTTAAGGTGTGTTTGAATAAACATATCTACTAGAGAAATAAGAAGAAAAAATTAAATGAGTTTTCTCATAAGTTGAAATTAGCCTGTGTATGCTCAATTGTACAAGCTCTCCCGTATTACGTTCTCTAAAAGATAATATTTAAATCATACATAAACTAATTTAAGTTTATGGGGAAGTCTATTTAAATTTTTTTTCTTCTCCTAAAAGTAAATATGGAAATTTACCCAAACAAGTCCATAACACGTCTTTACATATAACAATTGATAGTGAAAAAGTTTAACGAAGAAAATTGTGTAAAGAAACTAATCCAAACAAGTGTACCTTTCGTGAGGATCCAGACCCACTTCTTGCCGCTGTTGGTGGATCCACCTAACAATTCCCCAAAGAATACAATGAGAAAATCTTGAAGGCTTTTTCTACAGCCAAGTACACAACATAAACATGGGCATTATATGCAATCAAGAATACATAAAAAAATGTCATCGAAGTGGAAAGATGATGTAAGAACTCTTAGTGCGAGAAGTAAGTCTTAGTTCTAGGAATAGATGTTACTTAGAACAAACATAAGAAGGGAACCTTATACAAGAAAGGGTTCCAAAACTATATTAGAGAGGAAAAGTAACAATAGCAGGTTCAATGTCCAAAATTGAAATCTCTGTCCCAGATCTCCTTTGCTAAATTCAGTTCAACAGCTTAACGGGTGTTGCTGAATTTATTATACTAAAAGATTGAACGGAAAATACATTCAAGATGTTAACTGCTCATGATTGGTAATGTTTCACTTTTAGGACAAAGATAACATGATTGAAGTGGAAAGATTGAAGGGAAAATACATTCAAGATAATAACTGCCCATGATTGGTAAAGCTTCACTTTTAGACAAAGATTCCCACAAACTTCCACATATTGTACAATCCAAGCTTTTAACAATTATCAGATCCTGGGTGGGGGGAGGAGGTTACCTTTTTCATTTTAAAAGTCCCACATTGGCCATGAAGAGTATCAAAATTTAGAAATATATAACCAAGACAAATCTACATTTAACAACAGAAACTTTGTTATGTCAAGCTAAATTGCTGGTTGCAGTGTAAGTGGTCTGGTTTCGACTGAATTTAATCTCATTTTCGACTCAACCCAATTAAAATAATCGGGTTGGACCGAGTTTAACTATATTTTATTTAACAACCCAATTCAGTCTACCCCTATTATAATTGGATTGGACCGGAGCATAAAATGGGGTAATTTTAAAAAAATTGTTACCTTTAAAAAAAATTGTCAAAATAAATACTTTTAATGTTTCTTAATATTTAAAAGGTAAAAACAATACTTATGACACACATAAAACATATAACATTTTTATAGTAATATTATTAGACAAGTAATAACACCAGTTGGGTTGCGTCGAGTTCATCGGCTCTCTAACTCATGAAGAAACCAATTCTAATTGGGTGCACTAAAACAGTACAACCCAACTCAACTTACAAAAGTGAAATAGGATTAGATTGGATTAGGATTACCCGGTTGGGCGCAACCCACTTACACCCCTAATCGCTGGTAACATTGAAGCACAATTTTCAAAAGATTAACGGCAAAATTAAATATTTGAAGTTTTTCCAACAGTTCGTAGCAGTTCTTCTGTTAGAGAATATACAGAACGGGAAATAATGGGGATAGCGTGATGAGTTCCTATTTTATACCTCATCAAACTTCATGAAGTTTTGGGTATCCAGCTCCCCGTTGACTTGAGGTTTAAATGCTGCCTCCATTTCATACAGTTTCTCCCACTCCACACCATTGAACCATGGATGAGCCTGGTATATACAGAACGTATATTAAGTATGACAGGTAAAGAAAAAAAAAAAAAGAGGCTGACACAGCCTCTCTGGCAATATTATAATAATTAAAATAAAACGAACACCTTACCTTTATTTCTTGGGCCCCTCGAGTACCTAACCTATGATCAACATCACACAGCAACCTATAAATTAGATCCTTGGCCTCAAGTGTTAACTGGGTATCTTCAGGAAATCTTAAATGATTTCTCCAGTGAACAATCTGAAAACAATTAGTGAACTTAGTGCCAACCAAAAAGAACAGAATCTTGGAAACACTGACTCTTCTAGGTAACATAACTAGAAAGGCGTAAAATACACCCACATGGTTTAATTACTTCTCTTACATTTTCCCTCGCAGAAAAGCTGCGCTGGAGACATAGATGATATAGAGGTCCAATTACCTTAATCTTAACTACTATTTAAAACAATGCGGGTGGCTAAGATCAACAACTTGTTTAAATCAAACTCCAAATCATTTTCGAGCAATGGATCTTTTACCATTTTAAAAATCACATCTCCCAAAAGCTAGAGTTATTATTAGTGACGGCAGATAAATAGTTTTATTACATCTCCAATAGGTCATTTTTCAAATATTCCTTATTATTCTAATCAACACAATAAAATCATCCTAATTCAGAAATAAATAAATAAGCTAACCTCCCCGTCCCATCTCCATCCAAGTACACCTTGGTGTCCTATTTTAGTTAACTTTTCACATTGTTTAAATTAAATAATTGTGCAAATGAGGGTTAGCTCAAGTGCTTAACTGAAATGATTGAACAGCGTCCCAGACCTTGGGATGAAACAACTATCACCAGGCTTTTGCCACCTATCCTTGGTTTTATTAGTTGTCATGTTTTATCAGGGGAATAGAGAGAGGTGATAAAATATTTGAGTCTCAGAATATGTGTACTAACAACGGGAGACGGTGTCAATTTATACATCGTCAGCTTAAACTGCTTGTCTCCCTTTGGTTTTCCAGGATTTCATTAGAGGACACAGTAAAGCGGTAGAATGAGTTTAAGAAAGAATACAAGCGGTAACAATAGGAAATGGCACAAAGTGTCAAGTCCCCTTCAGATTAAACTACATATGAGATGCAATAAATTATTAATTTATAATATGAAGTCTTTAAACTAATTAAGATTGGTACCTTTCTGCAAGTGGTTATTGGGTCATCGGAGTAAAATGGAGGGTAACCAACCAGCATTTCATACATTATTGCTCCCAGTGACCACCTGCCATATGCTCAAGCCAATTAAAATTGTACAAATTCAAATGACCAGCCAAAGACATTGAACATAACTACAGCTTATAGATTAAATACAACAAAAAAGAGTAGCAATCCTCCCAGGTAAGAACTAAAACAGAAATACTTCAGGTAAGAACTAACCAATCACATTCCATCCCATAGCCTTTTTTCAGAAGTACTTCAGGAGCAATGTAGTCTGGTGTCCCCACCGTTGAAAATGCCTTGCAACGTCAAACAAGGAAACAGAGTGAACTGAAAGGCTTTCCTATTTCAGAAGTATTAAAATAAGAAGTGTAATAGTAATTGTAGAAGATGCAATTGAAAACCATAATTCATGTGCAATGGATTCAACAACAACCGTCATCAAGAACTAAGGTCTTACTAAAGAGAATAATTGCATAGTAGCCCAAGTTACACTATCCTCAAACCATACAATAAGACTGAACATAGGGACAGAGTCATTCTACAATTCAGAAAGGACCACAGCTTAAAAATTTTAAAACCTCCCCATTTTCATAATTCAAATATAAAAGTGTGGAGTTAGGAGCCTTCAAAAGACATTTTTTCCTTAAAGAACTCTTGAAAATTATATTCCCCCCCACCCGAAAAATAGACACATAAATGTTAAGATTCTAGCTCTGTTTACTTTTGTATCATTCAAAGGAAAGGAATCTTCTTATATCAATGCAGGTTTTGATTTAGGCCACAGAATCCAAATACAGACTATGAAACCAAATACAGACATGAGCGTGATAAAAGCTAGGACCATCTCTATGAAAATATCTTGTTGGGTTTAAATAACTAAAGCATACCAACTTCCTCCTGTTCATCTGCCAATGCTGAAGCTGTTCACGAGGACTTCTCCAGCTGCTGCGATTGTCCGCATCACGCAAACATCCATCAACATCCATTGGCTCTGCCAAAGTCTCATCATCCATGGTCTGATTTTCATGCAGTGTAGACAAGGCAATACAATCGAGAGGCTTACAGAGACCAAAATCAGAGAGCTTCATGTGACCATTTTTATCCAGAAGTAGGTTATCAGGTTTAATGTCTCTGAAAAATAGATGACAATTGTAAATATTAATATGTTTGTCTAGCATGTAAAAACAATTAATTTCATCACCCTATAACCATCAACCCTGATAAAACATATAAAGCTAAAAACTTTAAGAGCACAGCCAAACTGAACCTGTGAATGTAATTGTGTTTGTGAATAGATTCTATAGCCAGAACACTTTGTGCAATATAAAATCTAGCAACATTTTCACTTAAGGTGTCTTCCCTCATCAGCAGAGTCATAATGTCACCCCCAGGCAGATACTCCATAATCAAGTACAAGTACTCAGCATCCTGAAATGAGTAGTAAAGCTTCACAATGCAATGACTGGCAACTTCAGCCAGCAAGTTCCTCTCAGCTCTAACATGTTCCACCTGTTAACAAATTGGAGCTCGTGTAAATAAAATAGCAAATAAGCATTCTTCAAGATATTTATTCATCCACTAACATGGGTGATCCTTCTGAAATGGACACAGTATAACCACATTAACATTGGAATAATACATTTCAACCACAACAGAACTTTACGGGACTATGAAGAATACTAAATCACATGCCAAGTCTGTAATTTACATCTGGAACATCCATCCATTAGTAATTTTTACGTTTTGTTCTACTCAGCACTGTGTATATTTCTCACCTGGCCTCTCCTAAGCATTTCAGATTTCTTCAGCTTTTTCATAGCATAAATATTTCCAGATTTCTTCTCCCGACACAGTCTGACCTGTAATTGAACAAGTTAGCATAAAATAATACCATTACATAGTAAGCAGCCAGCACAAAGAAGATTTCCATTTGCAGACAACACAATAATAATATAATGCCTATTATCCAGCTAGAACTTTTTCATGCACAAAAATGCATGCCAAGGCAGTACTGACCTCCCCAAAAGCCCCCCTTCCAATGATGGTCAAAAGTTCAAAATCATCAACACAAATCTTGTGCCTTTTCAATCGCATATATTCAGTCTCCTTCCTCTCTAAATCTTTGATAAGGTTGATGCGCTCCTCATTTGGCACATCCGAAGATGCTAATTTTCTTTCTAACACCCAACGCCTTGAATAAAAAAAAAATGTCAGTGTCAGCAACTCCAAAACACAGGGTGAACAAGAGATTTGCACCATACTAGAGACTGTTTTATGAAAAGAAATAAGCATGACCACTACAACAGAGGCCAGGATACACTTTAGAATCTTCAACTGTTTCTTTTTTCAGATGAACCTCACAAAAGGAAGAGCATGCATTAGGTTGTTTCACTTTTACCAGATTTGGCCAAACTATGATGTCATATCACACAAGGTGACGAATTCCTCATATGGTCAAGCCATTAAATAGTATAATTTCATTCATTAATGGATACACCGGCATCATATCATAATGGCATACCTTCCAAAGAAAAAAAATTGTGAAATACATAGTTTATTTCATCCACAGTGTTGAAGATAATTCCAAAGCAAATAATTTAATTATTCTTAGAGACCCCAGAGAGTCAATCTATAGAAAAAACATATCATTGTCCTTGTTTATGATTCTAAGTAGTTTGAGACACACTTCTTATACTTTCCAAGCCTTATGATTGCATCAACATAGTCCTTTATTTCCAGTCTTCGTTTAATTTGGGCACCTGGCATTGAACCAAATGAGATGCTTGTGTAGTTGTTTGCTATGCTTATTAAATGGTAAAAATAAAAAATAAAAAATCTATAAAAATGTTGTATGATTATGAGATTAATTATCTTGAGTACTTTTAATAATGCAGTCAATCTAGGCTGACCCATATATTTGTCAATCAGGGTTGATTGCACAATCTTGCACAAGACATCAAAAAATATATCTAAATTATTATCTAGGACGAAGCCAGGTAAAAAGTAAAAAAGAACAATAAAGATCGTGCACAGTTCAAGTTGTCTAACTATAACAAGAGGAGGCAAATCATTTATTAACAGAGACCAGAATGCTCAATCAGTTTAAAGATATCATTGTACTTGCTTATGATACTAAGCAAGATGAGACAAATGCGCATTCCTTCTTTTCATTGCATCATTATTGTCCTTTAGTTCCCATTTAATTTGGTCTCTGCTATCAAATTACAACATCCTGTGAGGTGCTGATGTGAAGATGGGAAGACACATTTGTTAGAAATAAAATACTAATTGTTTCCGTTTAATCTAGTGAATTCAATGTGAACTTTGAAAAAATTGTGGCTGAGAAGTCGTCGAACCCAACAGGTACATGAAAAGATCAAACTAGCATTGACAAAATGCTGGCATGGCACATCAAAGCAATGAGTCACTCAACACCAAACTGAGGAAGAGATTTCAATTGCTAAGAGCTGAACAAAACATGAAGTTGGAAAACCAATGAGATTTAGAGAGTACAGAGGAATGTAACCACTGGTAACAAATGCAGTTAGGGATGTGCAGTGTAAACAAAATAATAAGGATCAAGGAAAACATCAAAATTAGTTTTTTGGGAATTGTGCAGAAAATATTCATAGGTCTCCTATATCTTTACAGAACCAACTATCTTAAGTCTTTTAAGTTAATCCAAACCAAACAACCTAGTCTGACCCATATCTTTGTAGATCAGGGTTGATGGTACAAACCTTACTCAGCATTAACAAATATAGCTAAATTATGATTTATGACCACAAGATGGCATAAAGCAAAAAAGAACGAACATGTCGGGTCCTAGTTGTCTAACCACAATAAGAGAAGGTAATTAATTTATAGATTCACAGCTTGACAATAAATATCAAACCAAAACAAGCATACAGATATCAAGCTGAGGAGTGCGATGATACTCCAAGACATACTTGGACTTCTCCTCACTCACTGTTCACTTGCACGGGTGTAAGATTTCAGATTACATGCCCACTCCTGGCAACTTATGATGACAAGAATTGGGAAATTAAAACCGGGTTTATCATCAAGAGCCTAGATCGTACACCATGGCATTTACTTAAACTAAGAGACCGAAACTTCTACACTGTGAGAACAAATAAAACCATCGAGTCTCACGCCAACTCAACTATGTGGATGAATTGATTACCGTGTATGAAATACCCCGTGCATTAACTTCAGCTCAAGGACCAGAACTTCCAAACAAAGCAAATGGAGTGTGACAATTATGGATTACTTTAAAAATCATTAGTCAAACCAAACAGATTCACACAAGGATCAGTTAAATTGAGCAATTATCAATTATGAGCAAACTAAGCCCAAATACAGTGATTCACACAGAGATTACCTCGGCTACAAAGGCATGAGAAGTTGAAAAAGGTAATTAAATTATAAGATCTAACCCTTAATTAGCATTGAGCTCCATTTCAACGCAAGGACTGAGTTCCCTAAACACTGGCGTTGGAGAATAGCTGAGAAAAAAAAAATTGAATAATCAACAATTTCGGTACCTCTCCTTCCTCTCTTGGATGTTCTTCATCTGAGCCCTATAATGATTCTCAATGAACTTCTTCGCCGCCGCCACCTTCTCCATGGTCAAGCTTGACCCCAACACCTCCTCCGCTACGTTCTCTTCCTCCTCGAGATCCTCCATCTCTCTCTCTCCCCGCTGTGAGCGTTGTCTAGCACTCTGAGTGTGAGTGAGAGAGAGAATAATGTGTAACTCCAACTCCAAGTGTATCTATTCTTTATTATATGTATATAAATCTAACCTATCTGATTCTTCTCAACCTTTTCTCTCTCTCTACCCTCAACACACACGCACTTTCTCTCTCTACAAACACCCTGGAGCTCTTATTTATTGCAACAACGAGGAGATGATGGCAAAGATGCATTAAAGAAAAAGGCACGGATTTAGCTCTCCTGCACACCTCACCATCCTAATCCCCTGCACCTCCCTCTCGTCTTCAGCATAGCACTCCCCGTATATTCCGTGGCAAAATCTGGTTCCGTGACTGCAGCGAAGGTGCATGCGTCGCGGCGCAGGGGAAAGAGGCTCAGAATAGATTAATGGAAAAGTGTGTTGTGGGGAGGGAGTGACGCGCTGGAGAAGGAGAGTGTGGAACACTCTGCGATGTGGTAGGAGAGAGTGTTGCTGTCCTTGTCATAAATGAAATTTGGGGATTTTAGTACATGAGAACAACGAGGAGTGGGACCCGGTGTGATGGGTGTTGATTGGGTCGTGACACCCACTCTCCTTGCTTGAGACGTCTCTTTTAATTAAATTCTGTGCACTGTTATTGGCTGGTGGTGGTGTGTTATGGGTTAAGGTGCAGTGCAATGTGGTTGTGTTTTTAGTGAGCTTTCGCCCTATGCATGTATTTTCATCACTGGATATGAGTTGTCACACTCTTATTCTATATGTTTTTCTTTTCTTCTTTTCCGATAATAATAAACTTTGCTGTTTCACCTCCACTCGCACCTCCCAACAACTCCACCAATTTCTTCTTTTTCCAAATATTATTTATTTATCATGGTGTACATAAAATATTTTGTTGAAAAAATTAATTATATTAAGTAAAACTCGTTTCAATAATTTTCTGTGCTAATAAAGATTCCAAAATGGGATTTGGAGGCTTTGCCCATCTCTGTGGAAATGTCCAAATAGATAGTTTTACTGTTATCCCAGTCTAATTTGTTATATTCTTTTAAAATTTGTAAATTACTAAATTGTAAGAAATTGATAAACATAGTTGAAATTAATATTTTAATACTAGATATTAGTTTATTTCTTAACATGATATACACCCTCTTCTTTTTATCGATGAGTTATACAACTTTTGTTTATAAAAGAAGAGAATAAGTTAAATATGTTTCAAAGCATTATTTAAATATTAACAAAATATAACATTATAGATGGACAATTGAGTTATTTTAATAATTGTAATTGAGATTCTGTTGTAAGACTAATGTATAAGACCAGTATATAGTAAACATTTGTTTAAGTTTGTATTTTGATATTAAAAATTTAATGTGGAATTAATTAAAATATGATCTTATGAAATTTTAAGAATTATATTATAATATAAAATATTATGAGTTATATAGTATAACTATAATATGAAATATTATGAGTGTTGAAAAATTTAAAAACTTACAAAAATATGAAAAATATAAGATACATCACAAATATAAGAGATGTGTTAAAAATAAAAAATTTATTATTTTATTCATACAATATATATATATATATATATATATATATATATATATATATATGTGTGTATATACACGTAACAAAATATTAAGTCAAATGATTTTACAATATTTCTTTTTTAAAAATAAAGTCACAAGATTATTGATTCGAAATTTTATTTTTTCAAATGCAGATTTAGGTCGGATGTGGATTTAAATAAGTGTGGACTTAAGCAAATGTTTACTGTATAATAAAAATAAAATTATTTTAATATATATATATATATATATATATTTTAAAGATTTTTTTGGTATTATAATTGGAGTTTGAGAAATATTATTGATGTGTTGTGTACTGGGAGAAGTGTACAGTATTGATAATAAGTTGATTCAATGTGAGATTATCATCTATGGATTTTTCAAAGAAAAAAAAAATCTCTACTTAATTAATTCTGTATAAAGATGGTTAAAAAGCGAAAAAAAATATTGAAAATCCAATTTAATTAACTATATTCATAATGAATAAAAAATTTATAATAAATTAAATTTATTATTTATTATTTAAAACTAAAAACATTAATATGCTTTTTTTTTGTTTGATTATTTTATAATCTATAAATGAGAATATTTTTGGAGCAAAATAACAAACACCAAAAGAAACTAATAAATAGTTTATAGCTGGATGAAAAGATATTTATTTTAAATATAAATATAATTAAGTTGTAAATATTTAAAATATTTTGATTATATATAATTAAATTATTTTATTATAACATAATCTCTATATCACATATAATAAATGATATGTTTCATTATTTTTTAGATAATAAATAAAATTACATTAAATAATAATTATATATATATATTATTTATAAAAGATTCATAGGGTGTATAATAGGTACGTATCATACCATTTATGTTTTCCATAATAATTATAATAATAAATACCGTTTTTATTTTTTCAGTGTAAAAATATTTTTTTATTAACTTTTTATCGACCAAAAAAAATTGTATTTTCACTTATTTATTATATTTCTCCGTCTTTTGTTTTGTCCTCTTCTATTTAAAGGAATTTAAAAGTTAACAATAATAAACGTGTGTATTTTAAATTAACAATTATTTTAAGATGGACGGTACAGACATATATGGTATACACAGTCATTTCTTATTTTTATTTTTTTAATCTTCATATACACAGTCATCGAGCACATGGGTGGACCATGTTTCTACTTTATTAATATAGCATTAAATATGTAAGAAAAAAAGTTAAAATTAAAATATTTGACTTTAATGTATTGGTAGTGGTAAAAGTTTATACACTTTTTATCTTATTGCTAATTATTTTATTGAGCTGTTTTAAAATTTCAATTATTTTTAAAATGTTATTTAAGAAAAATTATAAAATCTGATAGAAAATGTCAACAATATGCTAAAGACAAATTGCCAAATTCATGTAAAACTAAACCGATTGTTAATAGCGATACTTTGTTACTTTACCCCTTTCTCAATTTATCTATAAAATACATTTTAAAATCCAAATAAAGTATTTTAATATTAACTATATAGCATAATTGGAACAATGATTTTTGTTTAGAAATACAAAATATTTAGTAAAACATAGTTTCATATCTGAGAAAAGTTTTCTCACTTAACTTTTATAAAATGAATTATCTTAATTTATCATTTTCACTGTTAAGTGGTGAAATAACATTGAACCCCAATTATTGTAACCTAAAATACATGTACTTAGCTGAATAGTCATTGGTAAGGAGAATCAAAATTTTGTCCAATAGTTTAATATTCTTTTTCAAATAAATTTATCGTAAAACTTTGGGCATGTTTATTCTTTTTATTCTTCTTGTTCTTAAACTTTCCTATATGTTTGAGTTTTATTTTACTCCATATTTTTTGTTTGGTTTTTTATTTCATTTTTAAATTCTTTCTAAATTAAAAATTATCTTGCAATAGGAGTGCATGAAGGATTAATTTCATTACAAGATATTTTATTTTAGATTAAGTATTTGTTCATTTTAAATTTCAATATTTTATTTTACTCCTTGTCAAATTTTGTTTTTGTCTGATTGTGCTGTACTATGTTTCTAAGTAATTGAAGTAATAATTTTTCTATAACATTTATTTGGACAGCTATTTTTTAAAAGTAAGTATAATTATAGTTGATGAATTATTATATAATTATTTTATTTATAGTTAAATTGAATATGAAACTGAATGACTGCACATGTTAATTTAAAAATTTGATGACAAATTTATATATAAAATCATGACATTGGATGTGAAATCCCATTTAAATAGAATAATCTACTTAATAAAATATCACATGATCATAATAATGAGAAACATAGAAGATAAGAAAGGTAACTATTACAGGCATCCAAGAGTGTATTTGTGAAAGCAAACTTGGGCATACCACCATGCCATAACAAACGCAAAGAAAAGTTAACAGTTTTACAAATGACGATGCTCCTCTGGAGCATGAAATTACAAAAGAAAAGGCATTTAGGGCCAGGACTGCTCCAGAGAGTCACACATACAAGTCCCCTAAGCTGCACCGCTACTACCACCAGGCCTACTCCCAAAATTTCCTCCATCTGCTCCCACAAGGGTGATCATCGCAAAAGAGAAAACATAACAGGAACATAACATAAATGCAAGGGTAAGCTAGTGTAATATAAATGGCATCATGGTATAGCAAACAAGTCCTTAAACAGACCAAGCATCCAACACAGTAGGTACAAAGAATCATGTTATAACAAACAAGCAGGACACTATGACTCAGTTATCCGGATAAATATACTAAGATCGGATTCACTGGACGCTTGCACTCGTGGTGGCCTCTACTGCTCTGCAGAGCCATTGCCAATGGGTTTCACCCTACCACGCACAAGGTTAACCTTCAAGCATCTAAGGCCATTATCCTGCCAAAGACTAAGGCCTCCCGCCACTCTCACCACTTGGGTCAGTTTGCTCTACCTGAGACTCACTGACCCTTTAGAGTTTCGGGATGCGATCCTTACTTGAATCCATATCTTAATATATACACTACACGCCACCTTGAAGTCTCCCCACGAGACTCATGGAATTACGCCTATCACATACCATTTTCATGTCTCTCATGCCACAACCACCACTTATCATCTCAACATTTAATTCTCATGCATGTTCTCAACCAACCAAACAGAATTCCATATATTACTCATGCTAACATACAACTTTCAGTGTACACAACTCATACAACTCATGCAAACACACCGTAATCATGCACGTTCGAGATAAATAGCCACACTCAAGGGAAATAGAAATATAACATATAAATCTGCACTATTCTCGCCCAGGCTAGAAGTCCTCGCCTAAGCCACAACAACTGTCTCGCTTAGGCTAGGCATTCTCGCCTAGGCGAGGCCTATAACAGTGGCACTCTACGAGCATATCGCTTGGGCGAGACCAGCTCGCCTGGGCGAGATCGCCCTCCGCCCAAAAATCAAATCCTTCGCCTGGACGAGGACGTGAGCAAAGCACACCAGGTTCTTCTTCGAGAACTCGCTTGAGCAAGACAGCGTGTCGCTCAAAATAAGAGCCATCCGCCTAGGCGAGCTGCTCGAACAAAACCTGGGCGAGTCTCAACTATTCTCGCCTAGGCGAGACGAGCTCGCTTGAGCGAGAATAACAGTACTCGTCACTGTTACGCGCATGCAGCAGGGATACAACTCAAAAGCAGCACATCAAAACACAAACAAGCCAGTTCATACCGTCCAAAACATCAATCAAGCATAAATTCATGGTACAGACCAAAGGCATGCATAAATAGTTCTTAAAGACTCAAAACATAGCTTCCCTTACCTTGCTTAGATGCTAACCAAAACGCAAACAATCTCGAAACTAAGGAGTACTTCAGCTCCAAGCAGAGCAGTGAGCTGGAAAAAGAAGATTCGCACAAGACGAGGTTAGGAGACTTAACCCTAACCTGACCAACATGGTCAAACAGTGAGGACAAGGAAAAGAACGGGCCAGAACCTCTAAAGCTCAACTTACCTGAAAAAGAAAGGGGTTTTGCTTGCTCTGAGACGGACAGACTTCGTGCCCTAGTAGAGCTCCTAGCAGAAAACAAGAGAAATGGGAGGAAAGCTATTTCTCTAAAACAAAGGTAAAGTGAGATTGTGAGGGGGCTGGCAGGGTATTGGGGTCTTTTAGAGGGGCTGACCTTTAGGTAATAATGGCTAGATTGATTTGAACTTTCTATATATTAAAATAGAAAGATATTTTTATTTGAAATTTGAAAGTTAGTAAAATAAATATTTTGGTTTTTTATTTATGGTTTAATTTTTTTATTTATAAATGGTTGAAAATCATTGAGTTACGATTGAGGTTGAGGCTTACAATATTGCGCCCTGCATTTCTCCTTAATTTTTTCATTGCATGACCATTATCCTTGACGACAACGATTATATGGTGCTTGTTAGAGTTTCATTTCGTGATCAAAAGTTACATTTTTTTGTTATTTTTGTGTGTTATGCATTCAGAAATATCTTTCCCAATTTTTTTCTTTTTGTTTGCATTAAAGTTAGTTTCATATTTTTTTTGGCTGTAGCGTAGACGTTCGTGATTGTTATTAGGGGAATTCAGACATTGGTTGTGTTGACTGAGTTTTATAATTTTTGGTTGATATTCTTGATTAATTTTAAGTTTATTAAATGGTTGATTAATTTCTAATTTGATTAAATAATAAATTATTATTAGGTGTTTTGTTAGTTTATATTAAAGTGTATTGTTAGTTTATAATAAAATTTATTATAATTTTAGACGTACAAATTTTGTGAAAATTTAGTTCAGTTTTCATTTAGATTTAGTATAAATGATTAAAGTTAAATTGTTTGTATATTAAATTTTAAATTGTTTGATTTGAAAATTTGAAAATTTGAAAATTTTTCTTTTCATATTCTGTTAATATGCATACGTTTTAAATTTATGCATAAATTTAATGAAATTTCAGTTCAAGCCCTGCGGTGTGATTATCATACATAATTGATTATGGAGTGTCCACTTTAATTTGTGTGTACTTCAGAAATCATCATTGCGTTCAAATTTTATGAAATTTATGATGATAAACTTTTTCATATATATGTTACCAAGTTATAAAAAATATATTTTTTTAATATGTAAGAACTCTGTGAAAATAAAAAATTTAAGAGAAATTTTTAGGTCCGAGAGTAAACTTTTTATACTTAAATATGTTTTTATCTCTCAAGTTTCAGTAAAATTTGGAATTAGTTTATTTTTAAATTTTTTGACCAATTTAGTCTTTCATCTTTAAAAATACGTGAATTTAGTTTTTTTAATCAAATTTTGTTAAGTTTATTTGACTTTTTAAGTGTATTTTATGATAGTATTTGAATTATTTACATCGTTTGACAAGCTTTAATGTTAACTCAAATATTATTATAAAATACGTTTAAAATATCAAATAAACTTAACAAAATTTAGTAATAAGGACTAAATAAGTATTTCTAAAAATGAATGACTAAATTGGTATAAAATTTCGAAGACAGACTAATTTCAAAATTCACTAAACTTGAGAGATAAAAACATATTTAACCATTTTTGTTATGCTCTTAAAAAAACAAATAGTAAATGAAGATGTAAGGTTATGTCCCTCCAATAATATTTTTAGCTTATAATTAATTATTTAATCCAATTATTCAATGTAATAATAATATGTTACCATTAAAAGTGATGTTATATCGCTTCAAATGCTACTGAAATTATGGTTAAGTTGAAGTCATATATATGCGAAAATATTTGAACCTCTCATTATATCTATACAAACACTCTCATTATAAAATAAATTTAATTTAAGATTTTTTTTTAATTTTGAACACCTAACAAAAAAGTTAGTATAATTATGTTTTTTTTTAAATTACCACTAACTATAAATGTATAATATTCCATTCTATCCTACTATTCTTTATAGTAAATAAGAAGTGATTATAATAATTTTGTTAAGACAATGTATTCGAAATTTAGTTATAATAAGGAAGAATAAAATTTAGATCACAGATAAAACTTCGGAGGGGAGTAAGTGTCTGTCCCCTCTTCTCATTCACATTTTTTCTTTCTTTCCACTGTGACCAAACAGAGAGAAGAGTCTCCATGGCGGATCCCTACTACCCATATACTACTCCGGCAGCTACCGACGGAGGTACTCTCTGGTTTTCCCTACTTTTACAAATTTCCAATAATTTTTGTCCATTTTCAATTCCTTCGCACAAACATGTAGAACTACAAAACCGAACCAGTTTTACGTGTTTTAACCATTGATTCAGTTCAGCTGTTAGTTTCTTAAAATTTCAACAATTACTTTCATTCTTCAACACTGAACCCTAAACAAGTTATATGATAGAAAAGGAACATTAGTAATAAGATTCTGTTTCTTATTTTTCTTTATGGTTAAACTATTGAATTAGTCCTTATAATAATGTCCATTCTAAGTTTTAATTTTTATAAGGAAATTGTGGGTTTTTGTCCATGATACAAAGCTATTTTGATCCCCATTCAGAACACCAAAACAATTTGATGATTCGAAACTGCTAAAAAATGATCACAAGAAATTTTTTGATGTTCAAGAGTTCATGTTTGGATAACCGTAAGATGAGTGGACTTAAACCTAGCCGCAAGAGCTTTTTAGTGGTGTTAAAATATGGCAAAAACTACGCAAGGACTAGCTTACAATTTTTACACAGGAACTAAAGCTCAAATTGACAAAACTATACCGATGAAATAAATACTTTAACCTCTTATTACAGAAAATAATGATTATGTTTTGACCATTGTTTTGGTTCTGTCAGCAAGTATTGCGAGGACCAGCTTTGCTGGATATATTCCAACTGAGCCTTCAAATTCTACCGAACTTCGGGGTATTGGATCAGATTACCTGCAAAGAGACGTAAGAACATTATAATACTATTTTGAGTTACTATGTGATGCCGTGGGGACGAATGTTCATTTTCAATTTTGACTGTTGCTGCAGATAGGCTTGTTTTATAGTGCAGATGATACTTTGGGATCTAGGGTTCATTCTGAGCCTGTTAAGGGTTATTCACCTCTCGCAGATCCTGACCTGAGTAAAAAACGAGATATGGCACCATTAGGCATTAGTCATGGTGTTTCTGATGTGAACAGTGAAAGAGCATCATCTAAAAACAGTTATGATGGTCTGCCTATTTCAGCAGCGGACTCAAACATTCTGTTTGTGGGTGGACTTCCAAATAACTGCACTAGAAGGGAAGTTGGGCGTATCCTTTGTGATTTATATGTCTGCTTGTGTGCATATGCATATCAGGCTTTTGTTCCTTGCAAAAATGGATAGGAATTAAGTATTTTGAAATTAACATTGGATTTACTTATGAGATTATAATTTGCCTTATAAGTTTAATAGCATATGGATATTAGATCAGTTGGTTACTTTAATAGTATGCTTGAGAGCGAAATTTTGAAGGAAAAAGAAGAGGTGAAAATTCTAGCTGGTTTTGTAAACACTAGATAACTCTTGATTTGAAAAGGAAAAAATTGCTCGTCTTTGTCTTTTCTTCCAGGATACATTCCCAAATATACATTGTATTTTGTTGTTATTTTGATACGTAGCCTTGACTTGTGCCCATAGATCTTTTCCGCCCCTTTATTGGCTATAAGGATATCAGAGTTGTTCACAAGGAGCCTAGACGTGTAAGTGTGTTAATTAAGAATTTCGTGTTTTATATTTTAGCATATTTCAATTATGTACAATAGTCTTGTCCAGGAAAGACAGAAAATGCATATAAGGTCATAAATATTATTTGTTTTTGAGGAGCATACAATTGCTTCTCACCTGTTGCAATATTCCTCTGGCTAATAATCATGGTAGTCAAAATTTCTAGAATTGCACGATTCTACCCTTCTGCAATGCCTTGGGAGTTTGTCCATGCTTAGAATTGTTGCTGAGCAAAATCGGTACGATTCATGTTGCACACACATATAATTTTATATATGTCGTGGAATCTTATGCATCATTGTTACGATTCCGTTGATTTACAATTCAGTATCTCCTACCCAGTCTGAATAATAGAATCTTGAGCTTGACTACCTTGTTAGTAATACATTGGCTTTGGTAGGTAGATATATTAAGTGTAGAGTGTTAATCTACGCTATTTGTTTGTGCTTCGTTTATTATGAATAATGAATCGTTTTTAAATGACTGGGATGTTGCAGAGCGGTGACAAGGCTATGACTTTGTGCTTTGTGGAGTTTGTTGACTCCAAATGTGCTCTCACTGCCCTGGAAGCCCTGCAAGGTATTTGTCTTTTCTGGATTGCATATAATTCAGTTTTATATCCATGCACAGTCCTCAGGAATGTGAATGTAGGCTGGTGAATAATATGGAATCTCTAATTCTATGGTGGGTTGTGGATACAGATACAGAACACTAACACTTATTTATTGCAATATTCTAATTCAAGTATCAGTACTATCCTAACTATAAGTTACTAAGCACTAACTTAACCAGACTTGTAACGAATAAATAATCATCTTAGATAACATAATGACTTGAAGGTTAAGACATCTAACAATTTATGTTCTAACTAAGTCTTTTGTCTGTGAATTGTGTGTGTTTTCACCAGAAACAGCTTCTCTGCTTTGGATGTCAATAATAGCTATTTTTTTATATAATTTATTCTTATTCGAAACGCACACCCATCTAAACAGAGTTGAATTTTATGAGTAAATTTCTAATATTGTTTTATATTATCCATATAGTAGATATAAATCTAGATGTACAGTGTTTATTAGAAGGTGTACTACAGATAAACTTAGCCTTTGGTTGTAAATTGTCAATTTGAAATTTAAATTAAAAGGCCCTTAAACATATGTATGTGAGTGAGTTGTACACTCAAGGGTGAAACTTGATGCAGGCTACAAGTTTGATGATAAAAAGCCCGACTCGCCAACCCTAAAAATACAGTTTGCGCACTTTCCATTCCGTCTACCGTCTGATCATGGCAATAGCTTAACAACATGACACAGACGGCTGGACATTCATTTCTTGGGTGATAATGGATTTTGATGGTGCTCAGATGAACTCTATCAGATAGAGGTATTCACTTTTATACTCCGAGTTTTAGGTTAGACCTTCCTAGCTGTTGAATGTAGGATATGGATATGCAAGAAGTCTGGCAATAGGACAATTTTTAATCTGAAATATGTTGATAGAATTTTCATTATATTTTGGCCCCTATTATCAGTTAGCCTCTCCAATCACCGGATTAAGGCCGTGGCTTGTACATTTGAGTTTTGACCCACTTATATCTGACAATGGTTGAAGTTCATGTATTCGGCTGCTCTCATTTTAATCTTTTATGCCCAAGCAGATAGTTGTAACTATGGTCAGGACCTGTGAAAATAATACTAATAGTTCGGAGTTGGCTCACTATGCATTCGGGCTGCATTTTATCAGTAAATCATGGCATGCTACGTGTCTTATTTTTGTCAGAACTAAATATAAAACATTGCATTGCTTTAAGCTGTATCCCCTGTCCAGAGGGTGTTTGAATTTTTTCCATAGCTGATTTAATGGCTTGCCTCCACTTACCTTTGCCTTACGCCGAAGATTAATGCATAGTGCAAGATTCCATATAACGATGATCATTGCCTATTGATGATGATTGATGTTGAGGTATTGTGCTTGTCGGCTAATAATTGGTGGGGTATTCAGAATTACTGCTGCACTTTTTGGCTACTCTTCAGGGATTTGCTCTTAGACATGTCCGATGGCTACCCCATTTCTCACAGTGATTCTTAAACTATTCATGCCCTGTATCCATTTGTAAAAAATATATATTTTTTGGTCATTATGCGTAAATTTAACTCCAGACAACAAAGAAACATGAAATTACTCTGGCCTAATCGTGACAAATCCTATATTATTATGTGAAGTATATTTAGAAATAGACGGCAAGAGAACAAGTGTGAATATAAAGTTTCACACAAGATAAAGTTGAATTATGTGTAAGTGAGAAAAACTTTTTAAACTTAATACGTGTGATGCTGAAATTTTATTTTGTGATTTGGCTGTAATTTATTGATGATGATCGTTCTAATGTTCTAATGAGTGGTGTTGAAGTCAATAATTCAAAGTGATTATTTGTTTATATTAATATATAACAAAATTGAAAATGGATTTAAGTGTTATGACTGAACATTCATGGATATGAAAAGACTTTTGCTTGAGGAGATAAAAACATATGAAAGAATAAGGAAGACAGCATCATAGGATGGGAATGGGTATTCTTGTTTGTTACTTGTCCAGTCTGAAATAAAATTAACCTTGTTACTTGTCAAGTACAAGAAGAATACTCACAAATACATGGATACGTTTGAGTATATTTTTTGAAAATTTAAATAAGATTATTAAATATAATTATTTAAAATGTAAATTCAAAGAAAAATCTTATCTTAAAATGAAACCTCACAATAAAATATTTAGTACAAACATATGGTATCAAAGTAGTTTATTCCTTTCATAGTTTATGGTTTAACTTGGTAATACGTTAACATGTAAGATTATTTATGTCGAAATCTTCTTAGTAGTAAATATAAAGTATGGAGACGTAATAGCTTTTCAAAATGTGCATGTGAAGTGAGTATCCCATTAATGGAAGTTGAGAACTATGCAAATGCCGTGTTTGACAACAATTACTAAGCTTTATGGGCCTAACGACATTACAAGTATATAACGTATTGGTAACGATGATTAAGCTCTAAGGGTGACCATGGAATATTTGTGGATGAAAAATACTTTACTTTGAGGGAAAGATTGTTTGAGAACAATTGTGAATGTGAAGTTCCACATGTAAGTGAGAACAGTTTGTAAATATACTATCTTAAAATGTATTTGTCAGAGTAAGAGTAGAAAGAAGAAATAGAAGAAAAAAATATGAGAAAAGTTACGGATAAATAACAAGTGAAAATATATTTATGATCAATTAATGTACACTATAATTTTTTTTTTATTTCTATCTTACCAGAAAAATAATTAAGGCTTAAAATTAAGTGTTACGCTAAGTTCACTTACCCGATTAAGTTGTGATGTATTGATTTTCTAAATAATTTATTTTCTAAATATAATTTTTTTATTTCATGTAATTTTATTTTTAAATATGTTCTTCGTAACAATTAATTCATTAAATTCAAATAAATTTGAGTAGTTTACCTTACAAATAAAATAACGCTTTAGAAGAATAAAATTAATACGGAGAAACATCTATATTTATATATAAAGCAGATTATATATATATATATATATATATATATATATAATTTTATCCTTTAAATAAACATTGTTTGAAATTAAAATAATTACATTTCTATTTAATTCTTTTGACTGTTGATTTTAATTTAATTATTTTATAAATTAAAATAATTATTTTACGATTTTATCTTTTTAAATTATTTTTTATTTTACAATAAAAAAAGAACACATGCAATGTTTTTCCATTAGTAGATGATAAAAATGTTTAAAATCAAACTAATCCAATTTAAAAAGTGAAAAAAATGTAAAATATTAACTTCGTCCTATTATGTTCTTTTTTTTTCAAATAACATGATTTAGATTTATAGGTTGAAAACTAATCTAAACCAAATAAAATTAAACCGCCGGACAATGTATTATATTCTTTATTCTTTATTTTTGTTTTTATTATTCAGAATTTTTAATTTGTTTTATTTTAATTTATACAGAATGTGGATCTTGACATTTATCAATTGCAACTTTTTTTTTGTCTGATTTTCTTGAAATTATGATGACAGCATCAAATATGCGCTAATGTTTTAATGCTGAATGAGATTGCTCTCAGGCTTCTTAAATTCTCATGGTCTAAATTTCAATTTATTAAGATTTTCGATTTTAATTTTTTAAAGTTCTCGATTTCTTATTATTCTCAAGTTTTTATGATTCTCAATTTGCGATCGTCAATTTTTAACGATTGTTAATTTTTCGCGCAATTTCAAATTTTCAAGATTCTCAATTTTAATTTTTTAAAGTTCTTAATTTCTTACCATTTATAATTTCTCATAATTCTCAAATTTTCACGGTTGTTAACATCTCACGGTTCTCAATTTAAATTTTTCAAGGTTCTCAATTTCAAATTTAAGGTTTTCAGTTTCTCATTGTTCATATTTTCTCATGGTTCTCAATTTCTAACGGTTGTCAACTTCTCACGGTTGTTAATTTCACACGGTTATCAATTTTTCACAGTTGTTAATTTCTCAAGATTATCAATTTCTCACAGTTCTCATTTTTTCATGGTTCTCAATTTCTCACGGTTGTCAATTTCTCAGGGTTGTTAAGTTCTCGCCGTTCTCAATTTCTCACGGTTCTCAATTTCAATTTCTCAAGGTTCTCAACTTCACTTTCTCACGGTTCTCAATTTGTCACGGTTGTTAATTTCTCATGAGTCTCAATTTCTCACGGTTATCAATTTCAGTTTCTCAAGGTTCTCAATTTCAATTTCTCAAGGTTCTCAATTTCTCACGATTGTTAATTTCTCAAGGTTCTAAATTTCAATTTCTCATTGTTCTCAATTTCAATTTCTCAAGGTTATCAATTTCTCACGGTTATCAATTTCTCACGATTCTCAATTTCTTACGATTGTTAATTTCTCACGGTTCTCAATTTCAAATTTAAGGTTTTCAATTTCTCACTGTTCACATTTTCTCATGGTTCTCAATTTCTAACGGTTGTCAACTTCTCACGGTTGTTAATTTCACACGGTTATCAATTTCTCACAGTTGTTAATTTCTCAAGGTTATCAATTTCTCACGATTCTCATTTTTTCATGGTTCTCAATTTCTCACGGTTGTCAATTTCTCAGGGTTGTTAAGTTCTCGCCGTTCTCAATTTCTCACGGTTCTCAATTTCAATTTCTCAAGGTTCTCAACTTCAATTTCTCACGGTTCTCAATTTGTCACGGTTGTTAATTTCTCATGAGTCTCAATTTCTCACGGTTATCAATTTCAGTTTCTCAAGGTTCTCAATTTCAATTTCTCAAGGTTCTCAATTTCTCACGATTG
>Ga0214543_1000312_pt1 | contig 77036 bp, 50 predicted proteins | sample CNSS2metaG_FD_160094 | JGI IMG/M metagenome (GOLD analysis project Ga0214543, IMG submission 160094) | Root nodule microbial communities from cowpea collected in UCLA plant growth center, Los Angeles, California, USA - CNSS2 | ecosystem: Host-associated > Plants > Roots > Nodule | place: USA... | reverse complement strand
GTTGACTTCCACTTAGTCTACCTTTGACCTTTGGTAGCTCATGGCCAAATCTCCTATTGGGCTTAGTCAAGCCCAATTTTATCAATTCAACTACACATTGTTTGACTTATTATTCTAGAAAAACAAGACCTAAACAATGGGCCAATATTATTGCTATTCTATTGCTCTTTGAGAAACCTCTTCAAATCTTCACATCTTCTTTGGCCCATGTGAAGAGCATGAGAAGCCCATGTGGGTTTGGGCCATCTTGAATGAAGCCCAATTGGATCTTTTTTTAGCATGCTCCTTGTTATTGGGCCTCTTGATGGGCTTGGGCTTGAAGGTGAATGTGGGCCATGTATTGGGCCTTGAGCATGATTTGGGCCTAGGCGTTGACCCAAGCTATAAGCCTTGTTGGGATCACATCATCTTCCTCCCATAATTATCCATTTCTTTAAACACCAGAGACTCAATAGTTTCAACTCGAAAACAATCCTCCTTTTCCACCTTGTGTTTCATTGTTTCATTTATGGAAAATGTGACTTTATCATCAGCCACTCTTAACATCAACTTGCCTTGTTGTACATCTATCAATGCTCTTCCTGTGGCTAAGAATGGTCTTCCCAATATAATTGGAACTTTAGTATCTTCTTCCATGTCAAGGACCACAAAATCAGCTGGAAAGATAAATTTATTCACCTTTACTAAGACGTCCTCCACTACTCCATATGGATAAGTCACTGAACGGTCCGCCAATTGGAGAGTTATCATAGTAGGCTTCACTTCTCCAATACCCAACCTTTTAAAAGTGGATAAAGGCATCAAATTGATCCTTGCTCCAAGATCACACAATGCCTTGCTCACCATTATATTTCCAATCTCACATGGAATTACAAAGCTTCCTGGATCCTTCAACTTGGGAGGTAACTTTGGTTTAATTATTGCACTGCACTCCGCTGTGAGCATTATGGTTTCATCTTCTTGAAGCTTCCTTTTCTTAGACAACAAATCCTTCATAATCTAGCATAGCTTGGCATTTTCTCCAATGCCTCCACAAATGGGATATTAATGTGGAGCTTCTTAAAGACATCAAGAAATCTTGCAAATTGTTTATCTTGATCATTCTTCTTCAACCTTTGAGGGAATGGAATAGTAGGAACATATTCTCTCATTTTTCCTTTTTCACTCTCTTCATTTTTTTCTCCCTCACTCTTCTCCTCACATTTTTTCCGCTCACTTTTTTCACTCTCTTTTACAATCTCCTCTTCTCGTGCATTTTTCTCACAACTCACATCACTCTTTTTCTCATTTTCTACCAACCTCCCACTCCTCAATTGAATTGCCTTACAATGCTTCTTTGTGTTTGGAACGATGTCATTGGGGAATGTTCCAGGAGGCCTCTCCGAAATTTGTCGTGAAAGTTGACCAATTTGATTCTCCAACTTCTGGATTGAAGCTTCCTGATTCTTGAGATTAGTCCTTGTCTCATTCATGAAATTAGAAGTTTGCTCCACAAATGTTGAGGTTTGCACCGTTAATTTCTCCACAACACTCTCCAAAGTAGACATCTTGTTTCCTTGGTTACTAGATTGTGCTTGATATTGATAAGGAGGCCTTGGTTGATTGGATTGATTCGAACCACTCCAAGGTCTATTTGGTGGGCTCCTCCAATTTGAAAAATTATTAGCAAACTGATTTTGTTGTTGGCCCATTGCATTCACCTGCGCTTCTTGTTGAGTTACTTGACACTCACCATTTTGATGCATTCCTCCACAAAAATCACATAGTAGAGACGTTGTATTAACTGCTTTTGCTTGCATATTCCCCAACTTCTGCGTCAACTCAGTAATTTGTTGTGTTAACAACTTGGTTTGGGCAAGGATAGCATCTAAGGTATTAACCTCCAACACTCCAGCTTTTTTCTTTTGTCGGTCAAATTGCATATTCATTGTATTACTTGCCATTAACTCCAGAGTCTCTATAGCTTCCTCAGGTGTTTTCAAATTAAACGATCCTCCACTTGCTGCATCCAGAATTGCTTTAAAAGATGGTGCAAGAACATTATAAAATATTTGGACTTGCAACCAATCTGGTAAAGCATGATGTGGGCATTTCCTCAATAGCTCTTTGTACCTTTCCCAAGCCTCGTGCAACGATTCAGTTTCTTGTTGCACAAAAGTAGTGATTTCATTTCTCACTCTCGCTGACTTGGATGGAGGAAAGTATTTGGTTACAAATTTTGTAGCCATATCTTCCCATGTACAAATACTACCTTGAGGTTGTGTATGAAGCCAACTTTTAGCTTTATCCCGTAATGAGAAAGGAAAAAGCCTCAAGCGGATTGCATCATCTGAAACTCCATTAATCTTCAAAGTGTCACAAATTGCCAAAAAATTCTCCAGATGAGAATTAGGATCCTCTGGATCTGCACCTCCAAATTGATTCTGCTGGATGACTTGTAATAGTGCAGGCTTGATTTCAAAATTGTTGGCTTGAATAGGAGGTCTCACGATGCTCCCTTGGTAATTATTTGTATTTGGCATCGAGTAGTCAAGCAGAGTCCTCCTCATAGGTTGTTCTTCTGCCATTGTTGATATGTGCTCCTTCTTATCAATTGAAGGCCTTGCTTTTCTTTCTTGCGATACTCCTATTGTGTCTAGCAGTACGTTCAATTTATGGGTCAAAAAGCAAGATTTTTTCTGCAACTGTACCTCGCATAAACAACTTTAAGACACAAGATTCTAACAACAAAAATAACGTGAAAACAAATTAACAACAAACAAGATAATTAAAACAGAAAAAACAAAAAAAAATTGAAAACTCAAACAATTTTAACTACCTAAAAATTGAAACTCAAATCTCAAGCAAATTAGATCACTAATATTAACAGAAAAATCAATCCCCGGCAACGGCGCCAAAAACTTGATGAATGTTTAGCAAGTGAACCAATCGTTAACGTAGTAATAAAATATCATCCTCTGGGATTGATTTGTTGAATACTAGATTCTTAATTTACATAATTTTGAGCAAATGTGAATCAATATAATTACAAGCATAAAATTTATAACAAAAACTTTAATCAAGAGAAGAATCGTTAGAGGATTGATTTCGTACTTTTTCCTATAAAATTCTACTCCTTTTCAATTGATGCAAGTAATGTAATCATCCACTTGAGTTTACTGAGAGCTGTTTTACCCTTAATCCCTTAGTAGATAAAATCTATTTATTGAATTCGAACCCCCAATTCCTTAGGTCGTTTACAAAAATTCAATAAAATCATGAAAAATCATTAATCATCTCTATTGCAAACTAATTAGATATGCCCAATTTCCCAATTGTGACATAATCTAACCTGTCTTGTTTATAATCGCAAGCAATCCCCAATTTCCCAATTGCGAAATTATTCATAAATAAACGATAAAATCATAAACAGAGCACTAAGATGAAGAACATTAACAAAACATCAAATGTAAAGAGTAGAACCTATAATCCAAAGTCTTACATCAATCCTCCAACAAAATGAAATTAGTTCTGCATACTGAAAATAAAAACCCTAAACGGTAGCCACCACCATAGATGAAAATCGAGAGGAAGAAGAAGAAGTTTCTTTCCTCCACGTTCCTCTTTGCTGAGATCACTTTCTCTCTCCTCTAACCGTTTCCCCTATCTCTCCTCTTTATATTTTCTTTTTCTTTTAAATCTTTTTAAGTCCACGTAATCTTTAAGTTTCTCGTAAGAAAATTCACAGGTTGTGGAAAAATCCACATGTCACCTATGGAATACTCTGTTTTGCGCATGATCTTCTGAAGTCAAAACCACTGGTCGTGGAAAAATCCACCAGGCACCTGTGGAACACCCTGTTTTGTATCCTCCAATTCGCTGCACAAAACCACAGGTCGTGAAAAAATCCACCAAGCACCTATGGAACAAACTGTTTTGAAACTTGTATCTTCTGAAGCCAAATCCACAAGTCGTGGAAGACTCCACCAGGCACTTGTGGAACATGCTGTTTTGCGTCTAACTTACTCCTTTCAGACCTGTTTACACAAACAACGCACCAATCCAAATGTATGATCCGAAACTAGATAATGCATGATGAAATGAGTCCAATAATGCACAAATGAATAAAAATGTCCTAAACTAATACATGAATATATCTATATATGATATGCTCATCAGGCAGCAGCTACAACAAGAATAAACCGAACATATGCAAGCTTAGCCACTGGTTCGAAGGTATCATGGAAGTCCATCCCTTCAAGTTGAGTGAATCCCTTTGCCACCAAACGTGCTTTATGTCTTTCTATGGTTCCATCAACTTTATGCTTTAATTTGTAGACCCATTTGCATCCTATAACAGAGCAATTGGAAGGAGGATTGACGATGCTCCATGTCTGATTTTGCTCAAGAGCTGTTAATTCTGCATTCATCGCCTCTTTCCAATTAGGGTCTTGTATGGCCTCTTTGAAATTCTTTGGTTCCCGGTTACTGACAATACTGAGAGTGACCTATTGAAAATGAGCAGATAATCTAGATAGAGAAACATATGACTGAATAGGGTATTTAGTGGTCTTGATATGTATATTAGCAAGGTTGGTTTCATAATCTTTCAAGTATGCAGGTATGTTTCTATTCCTACTAGATTTTCTATGAACATCATAATTATGAGTAGGATTATCATATTCATTACTATTAATATCATCATTATGTTCTTTGTCAATGTTCTCAATAGTAGGCTTAGAAGAATGATCTCCATTCGCAAAACTAGAATCAAAGGATTGATTGACAGGAAGACAAACATCATTACTGAAATCATGGTTGTTGTCTATGTTATAGCAATTGGGAAAAATATCCTCATGAAATAGAACATTTTGAGAGATTTTAATATCATGGTTCTTCATGTAAAACTAATTAAGGATCTTTAGAATTTAGTATTCTCACAATAAACATAATAGAGCACTAACCTTGATCCATGAGAGATCCTGTGAATGTGCGTTCTTCAATTTATAATCTTGTGTGCTCTTCAATCACTGTTACCCAATCTATCTCTTTGCCTTTCTTTACTCTTCTTACACGTTCTTGATGAGTTACTGTGAAAAGAACCTTATGGCCAAAGACAGAACCCCAATCCCTTTTTATAAACCAACGTCCATCAAGTTGGTTTTTATTTTATCTTTATCTTTATTTTATTTTATTATCACTTCCCATAATAATAACCAATAAGTCTTTAGATTTTATTAAATCACAATTGGACTCATCATAATATTTCAAATGAGTAACTAATAGAATTAATTCGTCAATTAATTCTAACATTCTCCCACTTGATTCATATGATGTCATAACATTATGTGATTTAATACATAAATATAATGCGCATTAAAAGACCTTGCATAAATTGGTTCCATAATTATTCATAATTAAAGATACAAGATTTAATAAGAATTATGGTGGTCACACATCATTTGATCGACATAATCCCTTTCATGCACTACTATATCATTCATTTCTCCTTGTTCCTTCTGTATTTTCCACCGTGATATGCACGAATCTTGACTATAATTTTGTTATATTTACATCCACCACAAACTTTCCTTTCTGAAGAAAACTCCGCTCTTCTTTTTTCCACATAATTAAATTCATTTTCTTCATTTTTGTTTTCATTCATCCGGACAAATAAATTAATAATTCTGACTCCTACACGGATTTTATATCTCAACGAGGGAAATTTGTGAACGAAAAATTTATGACATTATCACTTATCACAACAATTAAATCGAATATAATATATTTTTCATATTTAAAAAAAAATTCTTTGATTGACTTGATTCAGAAGACTTTTGTGTAATTTTTATCCTATGAAATTTGGAAATTTTTTTTGTTCTGTGGGTCCTCATTTAAATGGATCAGGATCAAATTCTGTAGATCGAATCAAATTGACACCTATACTAATACCAAAAATAGGTGGAGGGATACTTATTGCAGACAATATGGTATTTTTTGCAGACGAAAATTGCAATGTTAGTCCGCAAAATTGCAACAAAGCGAGAGAAGAGCTCCAGTGAAGAAGAAAACCACAGGAAACCTTACACAAACCTTAGCGAAATGAAATGAAGGTGATTCCAAGCACAAACTATGAAGAACAAGGAGAAAAAGCTTCTACTTTTGCGAGTAAGTAAAAAATAATAAAGAAATTAATCATATTCAAGAAAGTATACATTACATTTGAGATAAAAAATGTCACCACGTTAGTATATATTATGGTTTTCTTTTGAGTAATTATAGTTTTTTTTTGGGTAATGAAATTGTATATTTGCATTGGTGATATTTTATGATTTTCTATATTGTATTCATGTCAAATACAAGATTAAAGGCGAAAAACAATCATAACTCTTGATAAGATTAATAGTATTTTATTTTTTTTTATGTTTTGAGATACTTTATGTGTATTTAGGAACTTGATGTTTCTAAATGATTCGTTGTTATTAAATTTTTGAATACTTTGAATAATTTTTTATAACAATGAAATTTATTTGTTATAAGTTTGAAATATGACTTATATATTAAAATTAATTATTACAAAATTTCACGATAATATAAATTATATATTAAAATGTTCAATTATTAAAACTTAAGTTACATAAAAATATAATTATATTTAAATATATTTTTAATTACTTAGATTTGGTTTCTTTATTTTTAATTTCATATTTTTTTAATTTTAAAAATCATTTATTAACCCTCTATGTAGATGTTATTAGTGAGAATTAGGAAATTACAAAAAATACAACTTATGATTTTTTTTAATCACTAAAAGAAAAATAGAAAATAAGAAGTTTAAATCTTATCTCTCAAGACATCGAAAACTTGTCTCATCTTTCATCTATGTTATACTGTATTTCAAACCGTTGCACGCGTTTCTATAGATTAAATATTTTAGTTTGAAAAAATATATATACCTAAATAAAATTATTAATTTTAAAATGTTTGGTAAAATTTTAAGTAATGAATTAATGTTTGGTTTGAATAGTCTTTCCAAAATGGTTTTCGTTTGGTAGTGAGTGGACACGTTTTGTGAAGCAATGTTACGATCGGTTTCTCTAGTCAAGTCGTTGCAATGCTAATTAACTATACTTTCTTGATTATATCAAAATTTAATTATAATATCGTCGGATACTTCTATTAAATCATGACAAATTATTTCACTTTAATATTAAAGTTGTAAATATGGCATTACAGTAAAGATTTTATAGAAAATTATCTTTTATAAGAATTTTACCCACTCAAAGCGTAATTACTTCAGATTAAAAATAATTATTATTTATTTCAAAATTGAATATTTTCATTATGCTTTTATTTTTAGAAGACATCCTATTCAAATTATGAAAGATATATAATTACTCTTAATCCAATAATTGATGGGTAAACTGCCCCAATTACTATAAATAGAGTTTCTCTCCATTAGGTTCAAGCCATTATTCACCTCTTCATTTCTCTTACAATCATGAACACATATCTGTCTCAAAATGCAATCATTTTTGTATGGTTGTTATGCGGAGTCATGTTCAACACTGCCTTTTGCAGCTTCAATCTTCGTTGCAACCAACGAGACATGCATGCTCTCTTAAACTTCAAGCAAGGAGTCACAGACACATCTGGGGTGCTTTCTTCATGGTCCACCGAACGAGATTGTTGTGAATGGAAAGGAGTGATGTGTAGTAACATCACAAGTAGAGTCACCGGAATCACTCTTCCATGTTCTGCAACTCTTCAAAGTTACGAGGACAAAATGGATAGATCACATTGCTTGACAGGTTCCATTCACCTCTCCCTGTTGTTAGTGGAGTTGGAACTTTTAGATTACTTGGATTTGACAAACAATGACTTCTTAGAATTACAATTTGATTATCTGCATAATCATACTTGTCATAATCTATCTATGGCTACTTCTTCTCGCCAGTGTGTCAACTCTTCAACTCTACGTCATCTTGATTTATCGCATAACTGGAATCTTGTCATCAATACCCTTAAATGGCTTCCCTACATTTCCTCCTTGGAATATCTCAACCTCCGTCGTATTGATCTGAGTAAGGAAACTAATTGGCTTCAATCAGTGACTATGCTTCCATCACTTTCACACCTCAATATGCGTGATTGCGAACTTAAAGACTTGAGTTTGTCTCTTCAGTATGCTAATTTTACCAAACTACAATTTCTTAGTCTTTCTGCAAATGAATTTAACTCAGAGTTACCTAAGTGGTTATTCAATCTTAGTTCTGGCATTTATGATTTATACCTTAGCTCAAGTTCTTTAAAAGGATATCTACCTAAGGCTCTGTTAAATCTTCATGAACTGAAAGACTTGGCTTTGGATGACAATAACTTTGATGGACCCATTCCAGATTGGTTAGGCGAATTCGAGCATTTAGAAACTCTTTGTCTTGGAGATAACATGTTTTCTGGATCAATTCCCACAAATTTGGGAAATCTATCATCCTTAATTACCTTGGATGTTTCCTCAAATCCATTGACAGGAGTTGTGTCTGAGAGAAATTTAGCCAAATTGTCAAAATTAAAGAATCTGGAAATATCCTCATGTTCCACATTAATCTTTGATTTTGATTCCCACTGGATCCCACCTTTTCAACTTGAAGAATTAACTCTTGGATTTTCAAATCCCAACCTTCCTGCGTGGTTGTATACACAACGATCTATTCAATTTTTAACTATTTGGGACTCATCATTTAAGGCTTCGAACAAATTTTGGAATTTTATATCAAGAGTGACTGAAATCGAATTACAAGGCAATTTGATTGATGGAAACATATCGAATGTGTTGTTGAACTCTACAATCATCTATCTGTCATCAAATTGTTTGAAAGGTGGCTTGCCGATATTATCATCAAACGTGATCTATGTTTCATTATCAAATAATTCATTATCTGGAGACATGTCTCCCCTCTTATGTGGTCATAATGTGTCAAATGAGAAAAACAATTTGTTGTTCTTGGACATATCATTGAATAATCTATCTGGAGGGCTTACCAATTGTTGGAATAATTGGAAATCTTTGGTTGCTGTTCACTTGGGAACAAATAATCTATCAGGTAAGATACCCTCGTCAATGGGTTTGTTGTCTAATCTTAAATCACTCCATTTGCATGAGAACAAACTACATGGAGAGATTCCTCACTCATTGAAAAATTGTCACTCCCTATTGGTCTTCAATGTTCGTAATAATGACTTGTCTGGAAACATACCAGATTGGATATCTAAGAGCGTGATGGCTCTCCAATTAAGGTCCAATAATTTTATTGGTAAAATCCCACCACAAATTTGCCAAATGTCTTCCCTCCTTATATTGGATATTGCATATAACGCAATTTACGGTCATATACCTAGTTGTCTCGGTAACATCAAAACCCTAGTTTTTAATAATGCTTCAGTTAACAAATTTCGTTTCTACTCTCCTTCCTTTGATGAGGATAGTTACTTGTTCAATGATGACAATCTTGAATTAGTTACTAAAGGTCAAGTATTAGAATATGATAAAAACTTACATTTCATGACCTTAATTGATATGTCAAGTAACAATTTGTCTGGAGCAATACCTTTTCAAATGTTTAGTCTCATTGGATTATTATCCTTGAACTTATCCAACAATAAATTAGCTGGAAAAATACCAAATGAGATAGGAAACATGAAAAACTTAGAGTCCCTTGATTTTTCAACAAACCAACTTGGCGGTGAAATTCCTCAGAGTTTGTCCAGTCTGTCCTTCTTGGGTTACTTGAACCTCTCATTCAACAATCTAACAGGAAAAATACCATCAGGCACCCAACTTCTGGGCTTCTCTACACTGAGTTACATTGGCAATCGTGATCTTTGTGGATCCCCACTTACCAAAATGTGCTTTCAGGATGATAAACATAAAGGCAAAGAGCTTGTAGATGAAGATGGAAATCAATCTAAATTTTTGACATGGTTTTACATTGGATTAGAATCTGGATTTGTGACAGGCTTTTTGGGAGTTTGTTGTGCTATTTTCTTGAATAGAAACATGAGGCATGTTTGCTTCAAGCTTCTTTATAACTTGAGAGATCAACTTTATATCATGATGAACGTCAACATGAATCCATTCCATTAAAGTTGCAAAATAATATTGGTTAGTAAAATCTTTATTTTAGAAATTTTATTTTAATTTATGTTTATATAGTTTATTCTTCGCCATTATTAAAATATACTCCTGTTCTTCATTTATTTTTGAATTTTGGAATTATTAATTATTTTTTATATTGTTTGAATTGCAATATTATTTATACATAACTTACTTTTATATATATATATATATATATATATATATATATATTAAAAAGTTCAGGTATAGTTTAACTTTAGTGATTAATAATAATATCAATTTAATAAATTGACATAACTGTTTATTTTATATTTAAATTATTTAATTATAATTAATAATTACAATTTTATTTATGTGTTAATGATATAAAGTGTAATATTATTGTATATTGGCAGTTTTTCGAAGATACAACACAAAACTATACTATAATTTAAGTTATAGTTTTTTTATTTTTATTTTAATAAATAATTTTAATATTTTGTACTTATATTTTCTCCTCTATGAGTAAGATTATTTTATTATTTTGCACTTATTTTTTGATGAACTAAATCCTTCATCCCTTTAACCTTCTATCAAAGCATTAAAGAGTTTATTCTCTTCTTCAAAAGCATGACCTAATGACAATGATTAAAAATATAGGTTTAGAGTAGCGCATATTTCTGTAAGTATGATATGATATATAACAAAAGTATTTCTCGCTTCATAGCCATAACATGTCTATAAACATAAGGTAATGTTTTAATTTTGACAATGTTTTCTTTTTTAAGTAGATCCTACAAACTCTTGCAAATCTATGGGAAGAGTAATTCAGAAATATAAATTTAAGGATATCTTATGATGTATTAAAATTTATGAAGTAGAAAAAGTATATATGATAATGAAATCCTTAAAGTTTGTCCTCTAATTCATTTATTCTTATAAAAATTCTTTTATTATCTTATATCTATAGGTATTTCTCATTCTAATGCAAGTGGAAAAGAAGAGAAAATAAAGGTGCAGTTCTTATGGCAAAATTACAAGCAATGTCAACAATGATGAGCTTAATATCTACATATTTTTATTATTAATAGTTGGAGTATTTAGTTTTTGCTTTTTAAGTTGTATAGTGATGGTTTTCTGTTTTATCTTTTGTTTTTCATTTGTTATGTCTCTATCATTTGTGTGAGATGAGTATATCTATCTATTTTATAGCAAAAGTGGACCATTCCATATTAACTTGGCTTAATAATCAAAGTACTAAACCTAATTTACGGTATTTAAACAAATTAATAAAGAAGCATTATGACGACAAAGTTATTTCAATAATTTGGTTTTTATTAATTGATTTGTTTTTTCAGTGAGGTAAAAGAGTTTTTATAGCATTTTTTTAAATGTTACTTGTCATCATATTAATATATTAATATTGTTAGAGTTAACTACAATACTTTTTGTATTTTAAAACATGATATTTTTGTTACAACTGTATGTTTAAGATGTTACACAATTCTCATTTTTTTTAGTTTGAAAAGATAGAAAAAATTTTTTACCAGCCTCATCATAGACACCAAAATTTTCCATCCAAAATATTTATGGGACTCAAGTAAAGCATTCATAATTAGTTCAGTTTTTTGGAGTAATTATCTAAAATTGTTGACATGTCACCATGGTCATAAAAAGATGTAATGAAATAATTTAAGAAGTGAAATCATGCCACTTGTTATTAATAGTCAAATTGATTGGACAAATAAAGTGACATTGTGTCGCTTAGGTTATTTCAATCAGATGTCTGAACAATTTTGAGAATTTAAGTTCCACCACTTATAACCAAAGTCAAATTAAAAACATGAAGAAAGTGAATTAAGAGTAAAAATCATGTCACTTATTTTGTTTAAAGGTTGGATGTCAAAATAATTTAAGAATAAAAATGGCACCACATGTTAGAATTGTTGGCTTTCTTGATTGAATTTGTGGATAAACAATTAGAGAAAAAAAGAATGAGAAGGAGAAAAAAAAGAAATTAACACCGTACAAAAGTTAAAATTGAACCGTCAAAATGCATTTTTTTTAGAGAAGTTAATATGAAAAATCTTCTACAAGTTAGTAAATGCTCAAGTTAACTTTTGTTATTGTACTATAATATACCAACACAATTATAAATAATTAAGGAAGAAAATTAAATGAAATAATTATAAATATATGAACAAAAATATCAAACCTAGAGGAACAACCATGAAAGATTTTTTGCTTTAGTAAATGATCTCCCTCACAACATGTTATGTCTAATAATTGAACTATGATAAAGGAAATGTGTTAGGATACTTTTATATAACAAAGAATGTTCGTAACATTGAGGTTCTTGCAATCTATTACTTCTTTGAGATGGGGAGGAGGAGGGCGGTGCTAGGAGCAAAACCACACAGCAAGGTTTTCCCTCAAAGAAATCACAAGTAGTTGCTATTGATGCCTAAGAAGAAAATAAATTCATTGTTATACGTTAAAATGATAAATTATATTCACTAGTTAACAAAATAAGCATTTGGTCATGTATGTTTGGATGTCATCAAACTTATTGCCTTCATGAGTGAGTTGAGGGTCTATGAACCCATATACATCATTCAACCGTGTATTGTCAATGACACCACACATATACCTAAACACAAAATTGATTTGATATAAGTAACTAGATAAATAAATCAAATAACAGTAATAACTAAAAGATTTACATAATCCATAATTGAATAATAGTAATATTCAATTCTTCTTTGTGAAATGTCAAGGTCTCTCCCAAAAATATCACTTCTATGACATATTGTTTATGCAAGTATATTGGGATGTCAAGGTCTCTCCCAAAAATATTAGAATCTCAACGAACCTACATCAACTTATCAGTTATGATTTTAGCAAGCTGATTTAATGCACCAAGAGGATTGTCCAAAGAGAGAGGAATCTTCTTGGGTTGAGGACTTTCCTATCAATGCAACAGAGTTTAAATGGAATACAATTTAATGTTGAATATAATTAAGGTCCCAATTTTCGTAGCAAAATATCAATTTGGTCTCTCTATTTTTATTTAATTCAATTTTGTGTCTATTTTTGGAAATTTGATACAATCTGTAACGTTCCAATTAATTAATGCGCGTAATTAAAAGACAACGTCACACAATTATAATATAGCAGTGCAATCCTAGAGTTCAAACATAACGCATTACAACAAAGGCACCCCACGGTGCCACCAAAAATAAATGAACAAGATAAACAGTCTACTGGAACCACAAGGAAATGTAAAGACTGACAAATACATAGGTCGTAGCCCTAAAGATATCCCAAGAAAACTAAGCAGCAGAGTCGTCTCTTCCCTGATGACCACGATTATCCCTCGCATTTGCTCCCATCAATAAATTGATGATCATTGCAAAGATAGGACCACAACATACAAAGCAACCAAAAAGAAAAAGGCAAGCTAGAGCCAACAATGTTCTTAATCATACAATCAAATATACTTTTCACCATACAATATACATACATCATCCAAGCATGTCAAGACTCTTCAACCAATACACTAAGACTCGACTCGACTCATCCAGATACATATAACCTGGTCGAATTCAGCGGATGCTTGCACCTGTGGTGGATACCTCTACTCACCCCGGAACTATGTGTTACAGTGTTACAATAAATCAATTCCCTCACCACAAGGTAAGCCCTTAGAGAATTTCAGGCCTCCTACTACTCTCACCATAGAAGTCAGTCCGCTCTAGGTGAGACTAACAGACTCTTTAGAGTGTCAGGATGCAACCTTACTTGAATCCTTACCTAATTATACAGATGGGGCGCCACCATGGACACCCACTAACAAGGGCCATGGAATTACGTCCCGACCACTAAAGCGCGACCCTGAAAGTCTCACCTAGAGACCCCAAGGAATTATGCACTGACACCAACACCACATGATCACACAGTCAAATAGTATTCGCCATGCAAGGATATATTCATTATGTCAACCTTTGAAGCCAATACCTTTCATATTTCCCGATCCAACTCATTCCAACTCATCATAACCCATCCATGCACATAGAATTCAACTCATCTTGTTATCATGCCACTTTAATAATAACCACCTCATTTAGTTCACATGCCAATTTCATACCAAACCCATCATCTACAATCCATGAATCATGCCACGCATACATAACAGTCCATTATATATATTTCTCATCATAGCAATCATACTTGAACAAATATCAATCATCAAAGAGCAACAAAGCAATCCAACAACGCACATTCTCGCCCAGCCCCTCGCTTAAGCTGAAGGGTCTCGCTCAGGCGAACGTTCTCGCCCAGGCGAGCCCCCTTCGCCTAGGCGAGGTCTTTAAAAAGGAAGCAGAAGCACACGTGGGATCTCGCTTAGGCAAGACCCCTCTCGCCTGGGCGGGATGCTCGCTTGCTCAAAAAGCTGAGCTGGTCGCCTGGGCGACCTTTCGCACAAAAGTTTTGGGCGAGTCCCCATTCATCTCGCCTAGGCGAGACTGGCTCGCTTGGGCGAGATTAACAGGTCTCGCCACTGTTCTCCTGTAACAGTCGCACCCACCAATCCAAAATAACACACCAAAACATTGCAAGTATTCAGAACATCAACTCAGCCAAAAACTCTCAGCACACAAGTAAAACATCAGTAAAAATGGAGCACGCGAGTGGGTTCTAGCTTCCCTTACCTGGAAAGGGGTTTAAAAAAGGGCTTTGGCAGCCAAGCGTGGAAAACACATCAGCTCTAGGAACGAATGAAGGAGCTGAAAGAACAATGAAGCAGGAACACGGTATGTGTTACTAGGAAACCCTAACTGGAAAACGTGAAAAGAAACAAGGAAGACTAGTACGAGTTAGCAACAGTACTTACATAGAGTAGAAATCAGCTTCGAGCTAGCTTGATGATGGCGGAATCCTAAACCCTAGCAGAGCTTTCTGTGAGAGGGAGGGAGAGGTGACAGCTAAATCTGTGAGAGTGTGAAAGTGGGAACGTTAGGACAACTGCGAACGAGCTTTATCCTTTGGGCCAGTTCTTTGGCCCATTAGATTTTGGGGTAGCCCTTTTTATTAAGGGTTATAAAAGAATAGGGCCTTACATTCTCCCCAACAACAAAAATTTTCGACCTCGAAAATGAAAGCTTACCAGGTAAAAAGATGTCGATGTGATTTTCTCATGTCCTCCTCTAACTCCCAAGTCGAGTCACCTGTCCTCTGATCCCAGATGACTTTAACAAGACTGACCGCTTTTCCTTGGCGTTCTTCAACCTTGCTCTCCTCTAGAGCGATGGGTGATACTTCCACGGTGAGGTCTTCCCTGATCTGTATATCCTTGGCTTTCAACACATGAGCTGGGTCAAACACATACTTCCTCAGCTCTGAGACGTGGAACACAGGGTGAAGATTTGCCAACTGCGGGGGTAAAGGCTATCTTGTAAGCCACCGGTCCAATCCTCTTCGTGATCTGATAGGGGCTAAGGAACTTGGGCGAAAGCTTCCTTGAGCGGAGAGCCCTTCCCACGCCCGTGGTTCGGGTCACCCTCAAGAATACATGATCCCCGACTGCAAATTCTAAAGGCCTCTTCCTGCGATCCGCATAGACCTTCTGCCTACTCTGAGAAGCCTGCATCCTATCTCTCACCATCCTCACCTTCTCGATGGTCTACTCTAACAATTCTGGTCTAACCAACACCACTTCTCCATCCTGATACCAACAGAGAGGAGTTCTACACCTCCTGCCATAGAGGGCTTCGTATGGCGCCGTGTCAATGCTCGCATGAAAGCTGTTGTTGTACGTAAACTCGATCAAGGGCAACACCTCATTCCAAGCCCCCAGGTGATCTAATATACACGTCCACAACAAGTCCTCAAGTGACTGAATGGTCCTTTCTGATTGGCCATCAGTCTGGGGATGGTAGGCTAAGCTCATAGTCAACTTGGTCCCCAAGGCCTCCTGTAAGGTTTGCCAGAACCGGGATGTAAAACGTGGATCTCTGTCAGAAACTATGCTCGAAGGTACTCCATGCAATCTCATGATCTCCTTAACGTACAGTTGGGCCAACTTGGCCATGGACATCCTCAAGTTCATTGCCAAGAAGTGGGCACTCTTGGTCAACCGATCCACTATCACCCAGATGGTGTCATGTCCTCTAAAAGTCCGTGGCAAATGGGTCACAAAGTCCATGAAGATGCTGTCTCATTTCCACACTAGTATCTCCAAAGGCTGTAGAATCCCACCGGGCCTCTGGTGCTCCACCTTCGCCTTTTGACAGGTCAAACAGGCTGATACAAAAAGGGCCACGTCTTTCTTCATCCCGTGCCACCAGAAGGTCTCCTTGAGGTCCTGATACATCTTAGTCATGCGAGGATGCAGACTAAGACGACTTTTAAGCCCTTCCTCAAGGATCAACCGTTTTACCTTAGTATCGTCAGGTATGCATACTCTGCCCTGGAACCTCAGTATGCCATCATCACCCATAGCAAATTCTCTGGCTTCATCCGACCCAAGTTGTTCTCTGACCCGATTTAGGATGGCATCCACTAACTGCCTCTACCTGATTGAGTCCAAGAAGTCACTAGATATAGTAAGGGTACTACAACTAATGGACTCGGACCCCAACTCAACCTGTAGCCTCATGTCTCGGAATTTCTCTAGCAGCTCCACTTCCTTAATCATAAGGTGTGCAGTATGCACTATCTTTCTACTCAAGGCATCTGCCACTACATTTGCCTTCCCTGGGTGATATAGGAGCTCGAAGTCATAATCCTTCAGGAATTCCATCCATCTTCTTTGCCTCATGTTCAGCTCCTTCTAGTCAAACAAATACTTGAGGCTCTTATGATCGCTGAATACGCGGAACTGAGCACCATAAAGATAATGCCTTCAAATCTTCAAGGCGAACACTACGGCTGCTAACTCTAGATCATGAGTGAGATAGTTTCTCTCATGAACCTTAAGTTGCCTTGAAGCATAGGCCACCGCCTTCTTTTCCTGCATTAACACACAACCAAGCCCTAGATGGGATGCGTCACAATAAACCTCAAAGGGCTTTTCCACATCGAAAATCACTAATATAGGCGCGCTCGTCAACCTTTTCTTTAGCTCCTGAAAGCTCTCCTCACACTTGTCTGCCCAAGTGAAAGTTTGGTTCTTCCGAGTAAGTAGTGTCAGAGGTGCCACTATCTTGGAGAATCCCTTTATGAATCTCCTATAGTAGCCTGTTAACCCCATAAAGCTCCTGATCTCTGTGGACGACTTAGGACTTTTCCACTTTACCACTACATCGACCTTTGCTGGGTCCACCGCGATCCCCTAGGTGGATATCACATGCCCCAAAAACTGAACCTCATCCATCCAAAATTCACACTTGGATAACTTGGCATACAACTGTTTCTCTCTCAGAACACCAAGCATCGACCTCAGGTGTTCTGCATGCTCCTCTTGAGTCTTAGAATAGATAAGGATGTCGTCTATGAAGACTACAACAAACTTATCTAAGAAGGGTCTGAAAATTCGGTTCATGTAATCCATAAACACCGTCGGGGCGTTGATCACTCCAAAAGGCATAACCACATACTCGTAGTGGTCATACCTGGACCTGAAGGCCGTCTTCTGTACATCATCAGCCTTTCCCATCCTTCTTTTTTACTGACAACACTAGCGCTCCCCAAGGCGAAGTGCTGGGCCGGATAAACTGCTTCTCCATCAGCTCTTCTATCTGTTTCTTAAGTTCAACCAACTCCGCCAGAGCCATGCGGTATGGAGCCATCGATACCAGACTTGTCCCCGGTACTAGATCAATAGAGAATTTCACCTCTCTACTGGGAGGCAACCTTGGCACCTCATTTGGGAATACGTCTTCAAACTCATGCACCACTGGTATGACCGACGTTCCCTCATTCTCCCCTATCTCCATACGGGCAAAGATTATAAAGCATTGTGCGCCACTCTGAATCTCCTTTACCACTCCCTGAGGAGACACCAACTTGAGCTTCTCCGAGTCGGGGAACAACAATCTCTTCTCCCGACAATCTATCAAAATGCGATTGGTAGAGAGTCAATCTATCCCTAAGATTACCTCCAACTCCTATAGAGGTAGGCAAATTAGGTTTACCTTGTACCTGCGTCCATCTACCTCTACCGGAAGCCTAGCACATAAGGACGACGTCCTGAGCAGACCCGACGCCGGGATAGATGCTACAAGTTCACACTGCAGCTCGCGTACCGACAGACCCAGACGCTCCACGCAAGCAATTGACACAAAAGAGTGTGTGGCTCCAGAATCAAACAGTACACACAAAGATTCACCAGCTATCATGCATCGACCCATAACAAGATTACCTGAGCCCACAGCCTCTGCCCCGCTCATGGAATACACCATGCCTGTCGCTTGAGGCTTGTTGCCTCTGTCTCTCCGCTGGTGCTGGTGAGGGGTCTGAACTAGAGGGCGTGTCGCTGCCCTAGCAAGAGTGGGACAGTCTTTCCCAAAGTGGCCTTCCTTGCCACAGTTGTTGCATCTACGGTAACCCTCCATTCGTGGGCAAGCACTCATCAAATGAGGGTCCCCGCATATATAGCACTGCACTCGCTCCTGTTGGGGACGAAGACCCCTAGACCCCTGAGACTGATGGTGAGGTCTGTCGTATGGTCTCCTCCGCTCGTCATGTTTGGGCTTGGACCTAGATGGTCCACCGATCCTCTGAGGCTGTTGTGGATAAAGGTGCTACCATCAAGCGAATATCTCCTCTGAGGCCATTCTCAAATTTCTAGCACCTCCACTCCTCATCAAGCGGCAACGTATAGAAGCGGCTGAGGTGTTTGAACCGCTCAGCATATTTTGTCACAGACTTTCCTCCCTGAGTGAGCTGGAGGAACTCCACCTCCTTACCAAATATGACGCTGTCCGGGAAATATTCCAAGAGGAACTTTCCCCTGAAGGCCTCCCAAGTCACAAGCTCTCCTCTCTCCTCCATGATGGACTTCATGCTCATCCACCAGTGTTCAGCTTCCCCGGTCAACATATAAACTGCAAAAGCCAACCTGTTATCAGCTGGGCACATCTTCGCATCGAAGATTCTCTCTAGGTCCTTCAGCCATTGATCGGCTGCATCTGGGCTGGTCTTCCCGTTGAACTTCACGGGATGATGTTTCAGGAAGTCTTCCAGACTCTACTCCCTGACTGGTGGTCGTGGCTCTGGGCCAAACACAGGGGCAGTCGCCCTGTTCTCCTCCAGCTGGCGGAGTGCCTCCATATGCTGTTGGTGGGCATCCTCAGTAGTTATCCTAGCAGCCTCCATCTGCTGCATCACAAGTTGTTGCTGCTCCAGCGACGCTGCTTGTTGCTGCATGGATGCTTCATTTTGTTGCATCATCGTCGTGCTCTGCTGCGTCATAGCAGCTACCATCGCCTCTATTGCCTTTCGCGATATTGGGTACGTCACCCTGAGATGATTGTGAAGTCCTACGAGACGGTGCCATAGATCGCTGACACACAGAAAATCAATGGGTTAGGCTTGATAAAGGCAAGAATTTAACTAAGAACAATCACAAGACACAGAGAAAGCTAAGTTGACACCCAAGTCCACAGACATAAGGAATGACCGCTCTAATACTATAAATGTAACGTCCCAATTAATTAATGCGCGTAATTAAAAGACAACGTCACACAATTATAATATAACATCGCAGTCCTAGAGTTCAAACATAACGCCTTACAACCAAGGCGCCCCACGGTGCCACCAAAAATAAATGAACAAGATAAACAGTCTACTGGAACCACAAGGAAATGTAAAGACTGACAAATACATAGGCCGTAGCCCTAAAGATATCCCAAGAAAACTAAGCAGCAAAGTCGTCTTTTCCCTGATGACCATGATTATCCCTCGCATGTGCTCCTATCAATAAATCGATGATCATCGCAAATATATGACCACAACATACAAAGCAACCAACAAGAAAAGGGTAAGCTAGAGCCAACAATGTTCTTAATCATACAATCAAATATACTTTTCACCATACAATATACATACATCATCCAAGCATGTCAAGACTCTTCAACCAATACACTAAGACTCGACTCGACTCATCCGGATACGTATAACCTGGTCGGATTCAGCGGATGCTTGCACCTGTGTGGATACCTCTACTCACCCCGGAACTATGTGTTACAGTGTTACAATAAATCAATTCCCTCACCACAAGGTTAGCCCTTAGAGAATTTCAGGCCTCCTGCTACTCTCACCACAAGAGTCAGTCCGCTCTAGGTGAGACTAACAGACTCTTTAGAATGTCAGGATGCAACCTTACTTGAATCCTTACCTAATTATACAGATGGGGCGCCACCATGGACACCAACTAACAAAGGCCATGGAATTACGTCCCGACCACTGAAGCGCGACCCTGATAGTCTCACCTAGAGACCCCAAGGAATTATGCACTGACACCGACACCACATGATCACACAGTCAAATAGTATTCGTCATGCAAGGATATATTCATTATGTCAACCTTTGAAGCCAATACCTTTCATATTTACCAATCCAACTCATTCTAACTCATCATAACCCATCCATGCACATAGAATTCAACTCATCTTGTTATCATGCCACTTTAATAATAACCACCTCATTTTGTTCACATGCCAATTTCATACCAAACCCATCATCTACAATCCATGAATCATGCCACGCATACATAACAGTCCATTATATATATTTCTCATCATAGCAATCATACTTGAACAAATATCAATCATCCAAGAGCAACAAAGCAATCCAACAGCGCACCTTCTCGCCCAGCCCCTCGCTCAAGCTGAAGGGTCTCGCCCAGGCGAGCCCCCTTCGCCTAAGCGAGGGCTTGAAAAAGGAAGCAGGAGCACACGCGGGATCTCGCTTAGGCGAGACCCCTCTCGCTTGGGCGAGATGCTTGCTCGCTCAAAAAGCCGAGCTGGTCGCCTGGGCGACCTTTCGTGCAAAAGTTTTGGGCGAGTCCCCGTTCATCTCGCCTAGGCGAGACTGGCTCGCTTGGGCGAGATTAACAGGTCTCGCCACTGTTCTCCTGTAACAGTCGCACCCATCAATCCAAAATAACACACCAAAACATTGCAAGTATTCAGAACATCAACTCAGCCAAAAACTCTCAGCACACAAGTAAAACAACAGTAAAAATGGAGCACGCGAGTAGGTTCTAGCTTCCCTTACCTAAAAAGGGGTTTAAAAAAGGGCTTTGGCAACCAAGCGTGGAAAGCACAACAGTTCCAGGAACGAACGAAGGAGCTGAAAGAACAACGAAATAGGAACACAGGATGGGTTACTAGGAAACCCTAACTGGAAAACGTGAAAAGAAACAAGGAAGACTAGTACGGGTTAGCAACAGTACTTTCATGGAGTAGAAATCAGCTTCGAGCTAGCTTGATGATGGCGAAATCCTAAACCCTAGCAGAGGTTTCTGTGAGAGGGAGGGAGAGGTGACGGCTGAATTTGTGAGAGTGTAAGAGTGGGAACGTTAGGGCAACCGCAAAACAGTTTTATCCTTTGGGCCAGCTCTTTGGTCCATCAGATTTTGGGACAATCCTTTTTATTAAGGGTTATAAAAGAATAGGGCCTTACACAATCAAATCTTTTTCATTAGTGATACAATAGTAGAGTTAAAGAGGTGTTGAATCGATATTTTACTACGAAATATATATATATATATATATATATATATATATATATAATATGAATTATTTTTAATCTATTTATATATACTTCTTAAATATATATCTATGTTTCATTTAATATAAAATTATTTCTTTTAATATATATATAAATTAGATTTTATAGACATTTTATCATTTAATGAATACAAGTAATGTTAGTAAGTAGAACCAAATACAGATTTTATTGAAAAAAATAGTAGAATTCTTTTAGTAAAGATCATATATCTAAAATTTGCAAAGAAAGATAAAAAAAAATTATCTAAGCCATAAAATATAATTAACCACCTTTTTTTGGGATTGAATCGTGAATTGGATTGTCACTCTAAACTATTCTTTACTCTCTTTTACTCATTTATTTTCCACCATGTAGATATTGATGTGTATGATTTCATTATATTTATCTCCTCCATAAACTTCCCTTTCGAAAAAGAATATGACGATAATTTTATTATATTTACATCCTCCACAAACTTCCCTTTCTAAAAAAAAATTCTTGTTTTCTACCAAATAAATTTAGTTAAATTCATTTTCCTTATTTTTGTTTTCATTCATCCGAACAACCAAATAATTAATCCTGACTATGGGTAGGGGAAGAAACACTTAAAAGTAAGTTTATGTGGAGGAGACCACGATTTGTATGGGAATCAACTATGGAGAAACAACTCCTCCTCGTTATTAACGTGCCACGATTACGAAAGGAGTATTTTGATACTTGGAAATGGAAAGAAGATGAGGATGAGATATACTCAGTAAATACAGCTTATAAAACATTGCAGAAAACTGCTGAAGAAGTACAGAACAATGAGTTCAAAATGTTGTGGAGCACAAAAGTAACTCCTAAGGCTCAAATACTAGGATGGAGAGTATTCTTGGATAAATTACCGACTAAGGATAACTTACTTAAGAGGGGGGTTCAACTACAACATAGTCTTAGTGATTTGTGTAATGCACATGAAGAGACTACAAACCATCTATTCTTCTCTTGTAGGGTGACCCAAATAGTGTGGAATATGTGTGACAGGTGGTTGGGGTTATGCACTGTGCACCACATTAAAGCCAAGATCAACTTTCAACACTTCCATCTTTTTGACTTTAATAGTAGACAAAATCTAGCTTGGCGAGGAATGTGGTTAGCTATTATAGGGAAAATTTGGAACCATAGGAATAGTGTAATCTTTAAACAAAGGAAAGTTGACCCTATAGAAATCTTTAGTTAGGCTCAAATGACAGCTTGGGTGTGGATGAAGCACAAAATCCTAGCTGCCTTGTTCTCCTATAGTGATTGGTGCTTATCCCCACATACATGTCTAAAATATCTATGATACGGTAATGTTGTGTGTTTCAGTGTGATAGGGAAGCAAATGCAGGCTCCTCAAGTGAAAGGAAGAAAGTATCATAATGCAAGGCTTCAACTATAGCGATGCTGTAGGATCCAGTTTGCAACACATCAGACATGGCTGAGTTCTGTATCTATGGAACTACACAACAGTAGTGCTAGAGGGGGCTAACTGCTACTATATCAGAGGCAACAACTTCATATCTGCAATAGAGGGGGTTGTATGTCAATAGTTTCATAGATATTGCAGAGCCTTATGTGTAGTGTCATGGTGATATACTAAGGCTACATCTTTGTTCTTGGTAGGTTTTGGTTGATGGCTCTTTCTTGCTAAGCTATGCATCAATACTTACAGGTTATGTTTTTTGTATAAGGGTTAGAGCATCCCTCAAGTGCTCTACTTAATTAAATTTTATTCTTTATTGATAAAAAAAAAATTCTGACTACTACACGGATTTTATATCTCAACGGACAGAAATTTGTGAACGAAAAATTATAATCTTATATCTTATCACAGCATTTAGGATCGTAAGTGATATAATATGGTTTGAATTATATACTGTGAATGGTGTATAGTATCATTATGTAAACTCACCCTTGTGTTTTATGATTTTGCATGTTGTGGTCGTATTTAATCATACGATGTTGCATCGTAAGAACAATATTATTTCTAAACAAGACTAAGATTGTTATTTAATTTCACATTTATGTTTTGAGATACTTTATGTGTATTTTGTGAACTTAATGTTCCTAAATGGTTTGTTGTTATAAAAAATTTGAATATTTTAAATAATTTTCTATAACAATACAATTTATTTATCATAAATTTGAAATGTAACTTAGGTATTAAAATTAATTATTACAAATTTTAATGATAATATAAATTATATATTAAAATTTTTATTTATTAAAACTTTAGTTACATAAAATGTATTTATATTTAAATATATTTTTAGTTGCTTAAATTTTGTTACTTTGCTTTTAGTTCCATATTTTTGAATTTTAAAAATTAATTTTTAATCCTCTATGTAGATGTTATTAGTGAGAATTAGAAAATTACAAAAATTACAACTTGATGATGTTTTTTAACCTCTAAAATAATAAAGAATGAAAAGAATAAAAAGTTTCAACCTTATCTTTCAAGAAAATCTAAAACTTATTTCTCATCTTTCATCGTCTCTTGTCATTAAATTATACTATATTTTAAACCATTCCCGCGTTTCTATGAATTAAAGATTTTTAGTTAAATTCATGTTTGATTTGGATATGTCTTTCCAAGATGGTTTTCGTGGGACACATTTTGTGAAGCAATGTTACGATCGGTTTCTCTAGTCAAGTCGTTGCATTGCTAATTTACTATACTTTCTTTATTTATCACAAAATGTCATTATATTATCAGATGACAAACTCCGATATCATCACACACTTCTATTAAATCATAACAAATTATTTCATTTCAATATTTAAGTTGTAAAGGCGGCATTACATTAAAGATTTAAAAAAAAAAAACTTCTTTTATAATTATCTTAGCCCGTAAACGCATAAATATTTCAGATTAAAAAATAACAATTATTTATTTTAAAATTTAATATTTTCATTATTGTTTTATTTTTCAAAAAATATCTATCTCTATATATTTAAATAATTCAATAATGTGAAACTTTTGTGTGAATTTCAATTACTATAAGTACACTTTCTCTTTCTATGTTCTTGTCATCCATCTTAGCTCACTCCTTCATTTCTCTTGTAATCATGAGAACATTTCCCTCTCAAAATGCAATCATTTTTGTATGGTTGCTATGCGGAATCATATTCAACACTGCCATTTGCAGCTGCAATCTTCGTTGCCACCAAAAAGACATGCATGCTCTCCAGAACTTCAAGCAAGGAGTGAATGACCCATCTGGTGTCCTTTCTTCATGGTCCACTGAAGTAGATTGTTGTGAATGGAAAGGAGTAATGTGCAGTAACATCACAAGTAGAGTCACTGGAATCACTCTCACATGTTCCACAACTCTTCTAAGTTATAGGGAAGAAGAAGATAAATCACACTGCCTTACAGGTTCCATTCACCTCTCTTTATTGTTGATGGAGTTGGAATTTTTAGATTACTTGGATTTGACAAACAATGACTTCTTATCATTACAATTTGATTATCTACATAATCATAATTGTCACAATCTATCCATAGCTACTTCTTCTCATCAGTGTGTCAACTCTTCAACTCTTCGTCATCTTGATCTATCACGTAACTGGAATCTTGTCATTAATAATCTTAGATGGCTCCCCTACATCTCCTCTGTAGAATATTTCAACCTCCGTCATATTGATCTTAGCATGGAAACTAATTGGCTTCAATCAGTGACTATGCTTCCATCACTTTCATACCTCAATATGCGTTATTGCGAACTTAAAGACTTGAAATTGTCTCTTCACTATGCTAATTTTACCAAACTACAATTTCTTAGTCTTTCTCTAAATGAATTTAACTCAGAGTTACCTAAGTGGTTATTCAATCTCAGCTCTGGTATTTATCATTTAGACTTTAGCTCAAGTTCTTTAATAGGACATTTACCTAAGGATTTGTTAAATCTTAGAGAACTCGAAGACTTGGTCTTGGAAGACAATAACTTTACTGGACCCATTCCTGATTGGTTAGGTGAATTCAAACATTTAAAAAATCTTATTATTGGAGTAAACATGTTTTCTGGATTTATTCCAACAAATTTGGGAAATCTATCATCCTTAGTTACCTTGGATGTTGGCTCAAATCCATTGACAGGAGTTGTGTCTGAGAGAAATTTAGCCAAATTGTCAAAATTAAAGTTATTGTATATAAACTCATATTCCACATTAACCTTTGATTTTGACTCCAATTAGATTCCACCTTTTCAACTTGAACAATTAGGTCTTGGGTTTTCAAATCCTAACCTTCCTGCGTGGTTGTACACACAACGATCTATTGAAAGATTAGCTATTTTGGATTCATCATTTGAGGCTCCAGACAAATTTTGGAATTTACTATCAACAATGCTTGAAGTCAGATTATATTGCAATTTGATAGACAGTAACATGTCAAATGTGTTGTTGAACTCTACATTCATTGATCTATCATCGAATGGTTTGAAAGGTTGTTTGCCTCAATTATCACCAAATGTAGTGTTTCTTTCATTGTCAGATAATTCATTTTCAGGAGAAATGTCTCCCCTCTTATGTGGTCATAATGTGTTGAATGGGAAAAACAATTTGTTGTTCTTGGACATATCATATAATAATTTATCTGGAGGGCTTACAAATTGTTGGAAGAATTGGAAATCTTTGATTGCTATTCACTTGGGAAGCAATAATCTATCAGAGAAGATACCTTCATCAATGGGTTTGTTATCTAATCTCACCTCACTCCATTTGCATGAGAACAAACTACATGGAGAGATTCCTCCCTCATTGAAAAATTGTGGTTCTCTATTGGTCTTTAATGTTCGCAATAACCACTTATCAGGAAACATTCCAGATTGGATATCTCATGGTGTAATGGCTCTCCAATTAAGGTCCAATAACTTTAGTGGTAAAATTCCCCCACAAATGTGCCAAATGTTTTCCCTAATTATATTAGATATTGCAAATAATGCAATCTCTGGTTATGTACCCAATTGTCTTGATGGTATAAAAGCCCTAGTTCTCAACAATGCTTCATCCAACAAACTTTGTTTTTTCTTTCGTGTATTAGGTGGTGATTACTTCTTCATTAATGACAATCTTGAATTGGTTACTAAAGGTCAAGTATTAAAATATGGAAGAAACCTACACTTTATGACCTTAATTGATATGTCAAGTAACAATTTGTCTGGAGCAATACCTCCACAAATGTTTAGTCTCATCGGATTGTCCTCCTTGAATTTATCGCACAATAAATTCATGAAATAGGAAACATGAAAAACTTGGAGTCCCTTGATTTTTCATCAAATCAACTTGAGAGTGAAATTCCTCAGAGCTTGTCCAATTTGTCCTTTTTGGGTTACTTGAACCTATCATTCAACAATCTAACAGGAAAAATACCATCAGGCACACAACTTCAAGGATTCACTGCACTTAATTACATGGGTAATCACCACCTTTGTGGACCCCCGCTTATCAAAAATTGCTTTCAGGATGGTAAACATAAAGACACAGAGCTAGAAGATGAAGATGGAAATCAATCTAAAGTTTGGGCATGGTTTTACATCGGAATGGAATTTGGATTTGTGATAGGATTTTTTGGAGTTTGTTATGCCATTTTGTTAAACAAAAAATTGAGACATGGTTACTTCATATTTCTTTGTGACTTGAGAGATCGACTTCATGTCATGGTGGTCATCAACATGAATCTCTTTCATTAAGGCCAGACAAGTTACATAAAAATACTGGTCAGTAAAACTTTTTTTTTTTTATAATTTATTTTGATTTAACTTTACATCTCTTCACAATTGACAAAATATACTTTAGTTCTTCATTTACTTTTTAACTTTTATTGTCTATTATTCTTTATATATTGTTTAAATTTAACTACTATTTATATGTAACATACTGAAAGGCATATAATATAGATGAATTGAGTTTAGAACAAAAATAGAGAAAAAAATAGAGAAGAGTTTTCTCAACTCACCTGTGTCATAATTGTATCTTGATTTTTAAGCTTTAATTTAAACATTTTACATCGATTACTCACCGACGAGATACACATGTTTCAATGTGATGAAACTAGAAAATAGTGAAGTCACATTATATTACATACTCATGTCATAATGTATGTTTTTACTAACATTATATTAATCTTTGTATAGGTAGATGAAAACATAAATATGGGAAAACAACTTTCAAAATATGAAGAATCCACTCAAGGGATCACAATTTGGTCAATGAATGATAAAAAATTGCCCTAAAAAGATTTAACTGTCGTTTCATTTATGGCATGCATTTTCGCTTGGTGGGTGATTCTACAGAAGCATGGAGATAGATGAAAGGAAGGTTAAGGAAAACTTAGTTGCTGCAAAGAAAAGTCTTCCTTGTGATAGTGTGGGTCCTTCTCTTTTTCAGCCTCTTGTATCCCTCATTTTCTTCTTTGTTTCTTTTGTCGCTCTCTCCTCATATCAGAGTGTCTACCCCAATTTAACAAATCTTTGGGTATGGCTACGCTCCATGAGTTACAGAGGTAGTGACAGTGCGACTCCTTCTTTGTTTTGCTACGTTCAGAAGATTTTCTCTTTTGATTGTAGCATGAAAAGTTGGTTACCATATCGTAAAAAACAAGCCAATAATTTATTTCATCACTTGAATTAAATATGTTTTTGAAATTAGTCATCGTTCAAATTTATAATCAAATTTAGTACCTAATTTTATAAATATATGATTTTAGTTAATTTAATCAAATTTTATTAAATTTATTTAACATTTTAATTATGTTTCATAATAACATTAGAGTTATTTATACATTTCTGCTTTAATGTTAACTAATAAACTATTATAAAATACAATTAAAATATTAAATAAACTTAATAACTCTCATGATGTTTTACAGAAACCTCATGATAGATGCCAAAATGTTTTAGTCAAAAGGTAAGAGATCGATTAAGTAGAGCATTTAGGGTTGTAGTCTCCCTTATTTTCAACTTCGTTCTCCTAAAGTCATTATTCTAATAACCAACAGTTTCAAACCTAATATAACCTTTCAACATTCATCGTACTATGCTCAATGTCTAAGTCAACTTTGTTTGATATCTAAGTCAACTTTTGGTCTAATGACCTGATCGATATTGAACCTGATCGATATTGAACTTAACACCAGATATTGAACCTAACACTACACGTATAAATTTTACATTTAAAAAAATATATTTTGAAAACTTGGACTAAAGTAGATGAGAATACTTGTTAAACTTGATGAATATATAGTTACGTTGAAAGTTTTATTGAATTTTGTAATAAAAGAAGAGGAAATATTGATATGTTGACATCCTCCACAAACTTCCCTTTCGAAAGAAAATTATACCTAAATTGGAGCAAGTGTCTTCTCTTTTTTACACGGATCTAACTTTAATTTTGTTATTCATTTATTCCACAAACTTTCCTTCAAAAGAAAATATCATTTTCTTCTTTTTGCCAAATAAATATAATTAAATTATTTTTTTTATTATTATTGTTTTCATATCTTGCGAACAAACAAACAATTAATTCTTAGTATTACACGGATTTCATATTTCAACGGACGGAAATTTGTGAACGAAAAATTTACATCATCTTATCTCTTTTCATAACAATTAATCAAAATCTCTAAGATATAATTGTTGTTATGTTATGAATTAACGAATATCCATTAATTTGATATATTTACTCATATGATTGATACTTATATGATATGATTCATTACTCTTTATGTAAATATTTGTATTAACTGAGTTGATTTGTTTCTTTTATGGATTACATGTTGTATATATAAATAGGATTGACTCTTCCTATCAATAATAATACACATATGAGTTGTTCCCTATTCTCTATTGTCTATTGTCTCTTCTCTTCTCTATTATATATTATTCTCTTTGTTATTCGCTTTATTTCATAACACGTTATCAGCACTATGCTCCAACCAACTGAGGACTAGTGGAAGCTTTTTCTCTCTAACGACAGTGTTCTGCGTGTCTCAATCCAGGCTCGTTTTAATTCTTTTTTAATTTATAATTTTATCTTATATTCTTTCTCTTGTGATAAGAATTGTTCGACTTTATCAATTTTCATCTCTATCTTTTTATTTTTATTTTTATTATGATGGTGAATATTATTATTATTATTTTATGTGATCGTTCTAAACAGCAAAACGTTGCAAAATTTGGATTTGTGACCCTTGATATTACAAGGAAGAATTTCTTATATTGGATTTTAAATGTTGAAATACATTTATATGCAATGGATATTGAGATACCATTAAATAAAGAAATAAAGCATATAAGCAACTAATTTGCTCATGCGACAAAAATAGTGTGAAAAGAGATTTCACAAATATTATGAATTTATATTTATTTCATGCCTATGTATGACTGGTTGGACAAAACAATAAAGCTTTTGATGAAAAATCATGAGATCCGCTTAATCTGCTCCATTCCCAAAAGTAAATGCAACAATGAATTTATTCCATGCCTTTGTATGATTGAACAAAGCAATGAGCTTTTGATAGAAAATCATGAAACCTGTCCAAATTGGTTTTGCTCCATTTCTAGAAGTGAATGCAGCAACATTTGATTTATATTTTTATGATCATGATCGTGATATGATTATGGACATGGTTATAAAGAAAATTTCAAAGAAACATTTTGACACCAAAAGTGGCACAATAATGTGAAAAAGGGAAAAGGAAAATGTGAAAATATTGACAAAAATATGAAAGTATATATTATCATTATGATGGTAAAGGCCATTTGAGTTGTACTTATTGTACACCAAAACATCTTACAAATAACGAGAAGAACATAGAAACACACTTTGCTTATGAAGATGGTGATTCTGATTATGGACATATAGATGTTACTCATCTTGATATTATTATTTTCTTTGCTAAAGCAAATGGAAGCATTGATCACCTCATTGATTATGAGAGTGTTAAAAAAAAATCTCATTGATATGTACGTTTATATGAAAAATGAATGTTTGCACTAGTATCAAAGGATATGTGTCTTATTGCTAGTGCAACAACTTATATAATTCTCAAGAGTAATAAATTTTTCTCTTGTTTGATAATGCGAGACATCAATGTTAGTATTATTTATAGTACTATAAATATATTTAAAGACTCTAGAAGAGCTATTATACTTCTACCAAGAAGTTGAATAAAAACTTATTAAGTTTCAAGGATATTTGTCTAAATGGATATTATATTTAGACAAAAAATGAAAAAGATATGAAATATCTTTATATCTCTATGATTGAGTTAAAAAAATGTATATTGGAGAAATTATCAACATTCCCTTATGGTTTATACTACACGTATATTAGTTCCAAAGACATGTTTGAAGCGTGGTAGGCCCATTGGTTCCAAAGATAAAAACTGTTGAATGAGAAATGAAGCTAAAATGCAAAATGACCTAATCGAAAAGGTTGAAATCCCAAAAGATTCATTTGACATAATTAATGGTTCGGTTTCAGAAGAACCTCAGGTACCTGAAATTGTTGAAAATGATGAGATCTCAATAAATTATGTCATGAATCATATAATATGGAACCAAAATGAAGTTAACATTGACGAAACTTTTACTTATAACATAGCAATGAATGCTATGAATGACAATGAGGATCAATAAGCAATGATCATTAAAGATTGTCGGCAAAGAAAAGATTGGCCAAAATAAAAATATGCAAAGAAGCATAACTATATTTGCTTGCTAAACGAAAGGTTTTTGGACGTATAGTTCGTACACCTAAAGTTGTGAAACCCATTGGGTACATATGGATTTTTGCGCAAAAATCAAAATAAGAATGATGAAATTGTTAGATACAAAGCAATTGGTTGCTCGAGGTTGTTCACAAAACATTTTATTGATTTGTGAAAAAACACATTCACTAGTATTGGATGCAACAACATTGCAATATTCAATTATCCTAGTTGTACAACAAGATTTGTATTTACATCTAATGGATGATGTTACAACATATTCGTACAGTTCTTTTGAGAATCATATTTATATGAAAATCCCTGAAGAATTTTATTTATCCAACAAGACAAATTCTAAAGATGGTTATTCAATAAAATTGAACATGCTCTTTTATTGATTAAAGCAATCAGAACGTGTGTGGCATAACCGTCTTATTGAGTATTTATTAATATAAGGATATAGAAATGATCCTAATTGTTCTTGTATTTATATGAAAAGATCCAAAAATAAATTTGCCATAATTATTGTTTATGTAGATGACATAAACATTGTTGAAACTCCTAATGAGCTCACAAAGGCAATTGATTACTCAAAGAAATAATTTGAGATGAATGATGGCAAAGTCTTATTTGAAATTAGAAATTGGGTATTTAAATAAAGGTGTTTTTATACGTCAAGAGACTTATATATTTAAAGTGTTTAAAATGTTCTAAATGGACAAGTCATGTCCATTATGTACTCCAATAGTTGTGAGGTCGTTAGATGTTGATAAAGACTCTTCTTAAACCTCAAGAAAATGATGAAGATCTTCTTGGTCCAGAAGCACCATATCTTAGTGTCATAGAAACACTAATGTATCTTGCTAATTATACTCTATGTAATATTGCATTTGCTGTAAATTTGTTAAGCAAGATATAGTTCTTCAACTACAAGAAGAAAATGGTTTGGAGTAAAACATATACTTTGTTACTTTAAGGGTACTACAAATATGAGCTTATTCCATCCAAATGATTTAGATTCAGACAATGAGTTATGTATATGCATGTTATTTTACATATTCTCACAATGTCACAATGGTTTATCACAAATAAGATGTTTGTTCACATATGGTAGCACAATGGTTTCATGAAGGTATATGAAACAAACCATAGTATTAACATCGTCTAATCACACAGAATTACAAGGAAAGTTGTGAATATGTTTGACTAAGGTTTATAATTCAACATATGCAAGAAACTTGTGACTATCCCCGACAAAGATGGAATCAACAACCATATATGAAGATAATAGTGTATTGTTTAATTGAAAGGATGATATAAATATGGCAAGTCTATTTATGAAGTTTTTGCCAAGAAGAACTTTTGAGCAAATGATTTACAAGTTCGGATTCTGTCATCTTAATGATGTAAGTTTACATGAGGGGGAGAAATATAATATGTGATGAATAATATTGTATTAAAGAATACATAATGTTGTACTCTTTTTCCTTCACTAGGTTTTTTATCCCTAACGGTTTTTTCTAGTAAGGTTTTAACGAGACACATTCTTTTATCAATGGACACTTAAGGGAGAGTGATGAATTAATGATTGTCCATTGATTTGATACATTTACTCATATGATTGATACTCATATGATTCATTACTCTTTATGTAAATATTTGTATTAACTAAGTTGATTTGTTTCCTTTATGGATTACATGTTGTATCTATAAATAGGACTCTTCCTATCAATAATGATACACATATGAGTTACTCCTTATTCTCTATTCTTTATTGTCTCTTCTCTTCTTTATTATCTATTATTCTCTCTGTTATTCACTTTATTTTATAATAACATAATAATTGTTACATTCTTCGATGAGATGTTGGTGCAGTCCAAACATGAAATGAATGAAAAATTAAATTAAATAATAGAAAAAACAGAAAATATATCAACTTTATTTATAATAATGTATAAAGATATTTTTTCTTTTGTGTCCGCGATTCATAATTTTAATTTTACCCCTACAATATAATTAATTGTTAAATTTTTAAAAATTAACAATGTTTTCTATAAAATTATGTATCTTCTCTTATTTTTTTTTTTTATAATCATCAATAGTTATTTTATCATATTTTTTCCGTTTATCTTATTTTATTTTTAATATAATATCATGCATATCTAAATATTACATACACACCAACACTATCGTACCTGTGTTTACCTTAATACTAAGTTGAAAATCAAAACATAAATATTTTGTAAGAGTGTAAACAATCTATCACATAACTTTTAAAGACGATTTTTGAATATCATTATATTAAATATTGTTAAAAGTTAAAAGAATCAACAATGGGTCGAAACTATCGTCAAAAGTTCACGATAAAACAACAATTTTATCTACTACCGATCTTTAAAAGTTAAAGAAAAAACAATAATTACATTGCATTACATATTCAAAATTAATGTAGTAGTAGGGTTTTTCTTAAAATAGACTTATAATTCTATTTAAAGTGAGTAAGAGTTTTAGGATAATATTGAAATATAATGGTATGGGAGTTAGTAAAGAAATTGAATAAATACTTCCTATTGTGACATAATGTATTTATACACCTTTTATAAACCTGGGTTAAATGTACAAAAGTTATAAAAGATAAATAATATAATTGAATAGATGTACAATGTACATAATAACTATTACAATATGAAGCCTTACAAAATAATTGCTTAATATATATATATATATATATATATATATATATATATATTACTTTTAAAATTGATTACGTCTTTCCAACATAGTTTTCATGGGTAGGGGACACATTTTGTCAAGCAATGTTACCATCGCTTCCTCTAGTCAAGTCGTTGCAAAGCTAATTAGCTATACTTTCTTGTTTAACACAAAATTTCATTATATTATCAGAGGACAAACTAAACCATAACTAATTCTTTCAGTTTAATATTAAAGTTGTAAATATGGCATTGCATTAAAGATTTTATAAAAAAATTATCTTTTATAAGAATTTTATCAATTGAAAGAATAATTATTACAGATTAAAAATAATTATTATTTATTTTAAAAATGAATATTTTCATTATGCTTTTATTTTTAAAATACATCTATTAAAATTATGAAAGATATATAATTACTCTAAATCCGATAATTAATGGAAAAACTGCCCAAATTACTATAAATAGATTCTCTCGATTATGTATTCAAGCCATGCACCCTTTCATTTCTCTTGCAATCATGAATACATCTCCCTCTCAATATGCAATCATTTTTGTATGGTTGCTATGTGGAATCATGTTCAACACTGCCTTTTGCAGCATCAATATTCGTTGCAATCGACACGACATGCATGCTCTCTTCAACTTCAAGCAAGGAGTCATAGATTCATCAGGTGTACTTTCTTCATGGTCTGCTGAAGTAGATTGTTGTGAATGGAATGGAGTAATGTGTAGTAACATCACAAGTAGAATCACTGGAATCACTCTCCCATGTTCTTCAACTATTCAAAGTTACACAGATCAAGAAGACAAAACACATTGTCTTACAGGTTCCATTCACCTCTCCTTGTTGTTAGTGGAGTTGCAATTTTAGATTACTTGGATTTGGGAAACAATGACTTCTTAGCGTTACAGTTTGATTATCTACATAATCATAATTGTCACAATCTATCTATACTTACTTCTCCTCTTCGGTGTGTCAACTCTTCAACTCTTCGCCATCTTGATCTATCATATAACTCGAATCTTGCCATCAAAAGCCTTCAGTGGCTTCCCTATATCTCCTCTTTGGAGTATCTTAACCTCCGTTCTATTGATCTTAGCAAGGAAACCAATTGGCTTCAATTAGTAACTATGCTTCCATCACTTCATTCCTCCATTTGCGTAATTGTCAACTTAAGGACTTGAGTTTGTCTCTCCAGTATGCTAATTTTACTAAACTCGAATTTCTTAGTCTTTCTGCAAATGAATTTAACTCAGAGTTACCTAAGTGGTTATTCAATCTTAGTTGTGATATATATTATTTATACCTTAGATCAAGTTCTTTAAAAGGACATCTACCCAAGACTTTGTTAAATCTTCGAGAAATCAAAGCCTTGGTATTGGATGAAAATAACTTTGATGGACCCATTCCAAATTGGTTAGGTGAATTCTACCATTTAGAAACTCTTAGTCTTAGTGACAACATGTTTTCTGGATCCATTCCCATAAATTTGGGAAATCTATCATCCTTAATTATCTTAGATGTTTCTTCAAATCGATTGACGGGAGTCGTGTCTGAGAGAAATTTAGCCAAATTGTCAAATTAAAGGATCTGGGTATATACTCATATTCCACATTAACTTTTGATTTTGACTCCCAATGGATTCCACCTTTTCAACTTGAAAAACTAACTCTTGGGTTTTCAAATCCCAACCTTCTTATGTGGTTTTATACACAACAATCTATTGAAAGTTTATCTATGTGAATCAACATTTGAGGCTCCAGAAAAATTTTGGAATTTTGTATCAAGAGTGACTGAAATCCGATTGGAAGACAATTTGATAGATGGGAACATGTCAAATGTGTTGTTGAATTCTTCATTCATTTATCTATCATCGAATGGTTTGAAAGGCTCCTTGCCTCAATTATCACCAAACGTGGTCATCGTCTTGTTATCAAATAATTCATTATCAGGGGACATGTCTCCTCTCTTGTTCGGTTCGGCCTGACGATCCAAATGGATCGGACAAACCCGACGACATAGACAGGTCGGACGGACCGACAATCAAGATGGGTCGGGCGGGCCCGACTACCAAAATGGGCCCAATGACCCAGACTGGTCAGGTGGACTTGACGATCCACACGGACCAAATTTTTTCATCTAATGACATGTTTGGATGAGGAAATTAAAAGGGAAATTGAAATTGAGGAATTAAAGAAGATATTTCAAATAATTAAATAGTAGAATTTGAAATTCACTCAAAAAAGAAAGAAATTGAAATTCTCCAAGTTCTGGAATTACTCATTGGTTAGGACATAAAAGTTCACAGGTCCAAAAGGTCGAGTTAGGTTGGGTTGAACCAAAGGTTGGGTTGAACCAAAGGTTGAGTCGGGCAGGCTTGAGACGAAGGTTGAGTCGAGCTGGTCCAGGACGAAGGTCGAGTCGGGCCAATCCAAGGTTGTGCCCAACCGGCCCGGGAGAAAGGTCAAGCCGAGCTGGTCTAGGACCAAAGTTGAGACGAGTCGACCCGAATCGAAGGTCGAGCCGAGTCAGATGGACCCCAAGTCGAGCCAAGTCGGCCCTAGCTGAAAGTCAAGACGAGTTGACCCTCAGTCTAGTCGGCCCAGGCCAAAGGTTAAGCTGGGTTAATCTAGGCAGCAAGTCAAGCCGAGTTGGCCTGACTGATGGTCGAGTCAAATCGGCTTGTGCCAAAGGTCCATATTAGTCGGCCTGAAGGTCGAGCTGAGTTGGTTTAGGCCGAAGGCCAACCCAATTCGACTCAAACTGAAGGTTGAGCTGAGTAAGCCCGACCCCAGGTCAAGTTGAGTGCCTTGGGTAGAGTCCAGTAGGCTCGAGTCATAGGTTGACCGAGTTGTTACAAGTAGAAAGTCGAAATGAGTAAACCCAGGTCGAAGGTCAAGACGAAATAACTCTAAGTTGAGTCATCCATGGCTAAAGGTTGAGCTAAGTCGGCTCGGACCGAAGGTCGAGTCGATTTGGCCTTGACATAAAGTTTAAACCAATCTACCCTAATTAAATGTTGAGTCGAGTTAATAATGCCAGCCAAATGGGTCTTGTTGGCCATGATATTTGGTATATTTGTTGGGTCAAGTAGGTACACTTTCCATTAAAGGTTTGGAAGTCATCTTATATCAAAATTTTCAAGTATGTGGATGTATTCCCAAATCTCAAAGTGCATTTGATTGCTCAATCCAAAACTCATACGTAATTTTAGATTAATCAATCCTAAATACATTCTCAGATATAGGAGTGCATTCTGGATTGCTCGATCCAGAATTCAGGTTTGATTTTTTTTTGGCTAGTCCGGAATATATTCTTGAATTTGAGAGTGCATTTCAAATTATTCAATATGGTGAAATTTCCGAATTGGCCAATTTAAAATATATTCTGAAATTTAAGAGTGCATTCCAAATTGTCCAATTACTACAAGAAAATGCTTCATTAGTAACCAATTTTAGTGACAAAAAACTGTAGTTACTATAATTACTAATTTAGATACAAGTTTACAAAGTAAAAAAATTATTAGTTACTAAAATAGTTACTATTATGAATAAAAAATTATAATTGGTTACTAAATTAGTTTTTAAAATTAGCTACCATAGTTTTGACTACCAAAGAAAACTGGTCACTAAAAATTAACTACCTAAGTTTTGGCTACCAAAATAACTTAGTTACTAAATTGGTCTCTAATTAATTAATGACAAATTTAATGACCAATTATAATTTTTTATTTATATTAGTAACTATTTTACTAACCAATAAATTTTAATTTTATAAATTGATATTTAAATTGGTCACTATAGTAACTAATAACTTTTAATCACTAAAATTAGTTATTAGTAAGATATTTTGTTGTAATGAATTCAGAACACACCGATATACCAGCTCGATTTGTCGTGATCACCTTCACGTTCACCTTCACCTTCACCTTCACCTTCACCTAACTAATCAACTTCTTTCTTTCACTACCGGTCACATTGCCAATGATGATGACAGATGTAGAAGGATAAGGAAAATGATAGCAGATGAAGATAGGTGAAGAAGATGATCAAGATGGCAGAAGCATGAAGGCCAAGAAGGAGGTGTAACACCTCCTAAAGAAGGAGGAAAAAAGTTGTGAATTTTTAATATATTTTATTCAAGAGGGAAATCAGAATAATTTTGGTTCAATAATTTTTTCCGTTATTTATTCTTTATTTTTAATAACATAAATTCACTTCATTTTTTCTAATTATCAATTGCTACTTTACAAACTTTCGACAACAAAATAATAATTAAATTAAATTACTTAACAAAATATACTTATGTATTTTCCAAAAGTATTTTCTCAGAAATTTACAAAAATTACAAATTATTACTAAATTAATTAATTTTACCTTATTTTATCTTTTTTTTAAATTTTTTTCATCTTCTAATTTTAAATAATTAAAAAAAAATTCTACTCATGCTACCTCTGTAATCTTATTCTCAAAAGCTGCTCCGTCAGAAAAGAAAATAAAAAAATCTGTGGGGACACATTTTGTCATCAAAGTAATAATAGCTTTCTCAAGTCGTTGCAATCCTAATTAACTTTGTTGTCTTGAGCGATTAAATATGATTTTTTCTCCTTAATTTTTTATAGAAACTAAAATTACTTTTTTTTACAATTTTAATTTAATTTAATTTTTCAATTTTTAAAATATTTGAATTTAATTTATTTAACTTGTTAAATTTAATTAACAATTATACCTTATACATTTCTATTTTAATATTAGTCAAGAAACTATTTTAAAATAACATTGAAATCTTAAATAAATAACAAAAATGTGATTATAAAATATATATATATATATATATATATATATATATATATATATAAATAAAAAGCTGAAGCTGAAGATTAAATTAGACAAAAAATTCAACTGAAAATTAAAAACTAAATACATATTTAACTTTTTTGTTATTTAACACAAAATTTCATCGTATATGGCAAACTCAAATATCATCAACTTAAACCTAGTAGGAGATGAACTTTACGTTGTTTTATTTTTTGATATTCTTCATAAAATTACAAGAATTATATTTCTTAATATTGATGTATTTAACATAATTTACAGTAGCGTATACGTGTGAAGCCTTCAAATGAATTATTTTCAAAATCGTTATCGTGGACGTATGGGACACATTTTGTAAAGCAACGTTATAGTCAAGTCGTTGCTTTAAAAGAACAAAGTTTTCGGTTAATTGATATGGTCATTGTCCAATGCAAAACTTTTCACGCGGATTTATAAATATTTTGAATTTTTTTAGTTAAATATAATTTTATCCTTGACTCTTATTAAAAATTAAAATTAGTATCTTTTAAATTTTACACTAATTTAGTCTTTAATTTTTAAAATTATATAAATGTAATTTTTTAATTAATCATTATTGTTAAATTTATTTAATGTTTTAAATATTTTTTTAAGCTAATATTAAAATAAAGATATGTGTCAAACGAATAAACAATTTAAATATAATTATGCAATGAGTTTAAAATTTTAAATAAATTTAACAAAATTTGATTAAAATAACTAAATTCTTACATGTTTAGAGTTAGAAGATTAAATTAAGCCAAATTTTGAAAAAAAAAATTTTAATTTTCACAAAAAAGTCAAAAACTGGAACTGTCAAAATGGATAACCCGGCTCAACCCACCACAGATTGATAATTTAGTGTGTCAACCCAACCCGGCTCACCTTTTAGCGAGCCGAAAAAATTTGAATCCGACCCGACCCACCACCGGTTGGCTCACGGGTTCACTTAATTAAAAAAAATATTATTATTTTTATTTTTTCAGTCAAAACTAAATTGTAATTCTAATTAAAATCTAAATAAACTTTAATACAATCCAAATACAAACCAAAATAAAAAAAATTCAAATTATTTACGTGTTGGATAAAAAAATAACCTAACATGATCCAAATGTAAAACCCAACTTAATAAAATAAAATAAAAACACTTGTGTGACCCTTTTATTTGCGGGTTGGTGAATCAACCCGACTCACCACGGGTTCAATCCGGATGAGCCGGATTCTAAATGAATCGGGTCAAAAATCAACCCGTATTGAAATTTGTAAAATATTTTCAACCTAACCCGGCCCGAACCCGTGGTGAATCAGATTGGCTCGCGGGTTCCAATCCATTCAGCTCTATTAAAAACCAAAAGTATATTTAAAATTTTTTTTCAAAACAATAACTTTAAGTAATAAATATCTGTTTTTTATTTCTTAATTTAATCTAGTTGCGAACTTCTTCTTTTTTTCTTAACAAGATATAATAGAAATACAAAGTTTACAACTTTACGTCAATATATTTTTTAAGGTTATATCTATAATCGATTATGACAATTGATTTCTATTAGACCGACACAAATACATGTAGTAATTAACTTCACTCTCAACCAATCATAATAATTAAAATCTCATTATATTAACCGTTAATATTATATTACCAACTTTTAATGCAGTAAATTGTAATTTATTTTTTACAACAATTCATTTGATATTTTTAATTAAAATTTTAGATAAATTCATAAAATTTATTACCATAAATGTTAACAAAGTTTTGAAATTCTTAATTTATATTCTAAGTTTAAGAAAAATTCCATTTTAGTAATTAATGTTTTATAAATATTTAATTTTTAATTAAAATTTAATATATTAATCAAAAAAAATGTCAAAATATAAATTACTAAAAGTAAGATTTAAATTATTTGGTTTTCAGTTTCTTTAAAGATTTTATTTTCTTTATTTTATTTAAATTATTTTAATTGACCGTCCTTGAAAAGATGTTGTATTACCTGAACTTATAAAAAAAAATATTCTACAATTTAAATAAATGATTAAATATTTCGTTTTTCATAATAATTACAATTTTCATAGAAAAACACACATATATATATATATATATATATATATATATATATATATATAATTTTGATAGTATCTACCATAATTAATATTTTTTATATTATTAATTATCACAAATCATTGTTAATATAAAATTTAAAATAATACTATAAAATTTTAAAAATCGAAAAGAATGAGTGCGTCGACTAAGTTTATTTATTAGAATAAGAGTAAGTGTGTTATATTGTTAGAAGTGAGCTTTAAGCCTAACTCAATTCCACAAAATCGACGAGTAAGGTGAAGATTGCATCCACTTATATATTGTGAATTGACCTTATTTCTATTTGATGTGGGACTTCCAACATCATCTTCTATTTCTTCTTCTAGTTTTGGAGTTTTTTGGGTTTGCTTTGATTATGATCAGAGCCTCATTTTCCCCCTTCTGTACTCTTGTGTTTTGGTTTGTTAGGTTGATTTAGGGTTGTGGTGCTCAAATTCTCTTGGGTTTCTCCTCATAAGTTTGGTATCTGTTTGAGGTAAGAGAAGCTAGGATTCTTGCAAATTTCAAAATGAATTATTCGTTTGGTCATTAATTGGGTCTTGAAGGGTGGAATTAATGAGTGATTTGCATTGAAATGGTTTGTGTTCTGTTTTTGGTCGGTGTGTTGGTGTTGCATGTTGGATGTAGGTGGAAATCTGCTATTGTAGCTTAAGCGAGAATTTCTAGCTTAAGCGAAAGCAGTTTCGCCCAAGCAAGAAAAATCTAGCTTAAACAAAAATAACAAAATTTTCACCTTGCACTTTGTTCGAGTTTTAGTTTAAGCGAGAATTTCTCACTTAAGCAAGAGCCGCTATCGTCTAAGCGAGAAATTCTAGCTTAAGCGAGAGGACCATTGGAACTCTTTTTGTCTCTGCTTAATTTTTAGCTTAAGTGAGAATTTTTAGCTTAAGCAAAAACTCTTGTCGCTCAAGCGAGAATCCCCAACTCAAGCGAGAATTGCTGCAGAACTCTTAATTTCTTTGTTTTATCTGTGATTGACTTATTTAGTTTAAAAGTATGAAGTGTGAAGCTATTCATGAATGTGTGGTATTCTTGAGACTGGACTTGATGTGTATAGCATGGAAATATGAGTTATTCTTAGATAACATGTGAAATATGTAAGAGTTTCATGACGAAATTCCTATGGTGGTAATATAGTGTATGTAATGATTTATGAATTTAAGTAAGGTTATATTTTGGCACTCTAATGATCATTCAAACTTACATAGAGTAGAATGATTTATGTGGTGAGAGTAGTAGGAGGTCTTAGTCTAATACAGGATAATGATCTTAAATGATCATGGATTAACCTTGTGTGGTAGGGTGAAACTCATTGACAATGACTCTATAGAGCAATAGAGGCCACCACAAATGTAAGTTTCCAATGAATTTGATTTCATTACATTTATCTGGATAATAGAGTTAGAGAGTCTATTATTGCTTGGTATTGCATGTTGCTTGTGTTTCTGTGACATAATTATTATGTTAATTTAAATTCCGTAGCTTACACTTTTCCTTGTACTTTTGTTTCCTTGTTTGTCTTTTCTTTTGCAATGATCACCAAAAGAATTGGTGTGAGCAGACGAGGAGACATTGGTTGATCCTAATTAGGTGGATGATGATGTTGTGGTTTAGAGTAGATGTTATAGATCAACCCCGTCCTCTTGGAATCTTTTTGAAAACTCTTTCTGTGTTCTTAATCTTTTCTTGAGTTGTTTTGTGTCCTTAGATAATTTATATTTTGTGATATTTATGGATGACTGTAATAATCATTCTAGTATACTTTCTCTCTCTCCTCTATTATGTTATATTATGTGATATTTTATGTAATTGTATATTTTCTATTAAATGGAACTTTATATAAGATGTTTTACATTCTATTATTTATATATACATACCTACAATGATTAAATATTTAATGAATTATATCTTTACATTCAAATAATTAAGTAAACATTATAATAAATAATACTAATTATCTTTTCCTTCAACAAATTATTACAACAAAAAATTAAGTTTTGGAGTATTATTACTTCACTTATTTTCAAATTATTGCGTCCACTATAAATTATTCTTTAACCATATAAATATATATTTATCAAATTTACTTAACATCTTTACACTTATTTTAATACTTATCTATTAATAATTCTTTTATTAAACAACAAATTTTGACTCAATAATTTTTTCCCTTTATTTTATTAACTAATTTGAATAACATATAAATTCACTTCATTTTTTCAAAGTATCAATTGCTACTTTACAAACTTCCAACAACAAAATAATAATTATATTATATTATATTTAACAATATACTTATGTATTTTTCAAAATTATTTTCTCAAAAAATTACAACAATAATAAATTAGTACTACATTAATTAATTTTACCTTAATTTATCTTTTCTTAATTTACTGTTTTTTCATCTTCCAGTTTTAAATAATTAAAAAATAAAAAGATTCAATCCGTGCTACCTCTGTAATTTTATTCTCAAAAGGTGCTCCGTCAGAAAGAAAAAAAATCGGTAGGGACACATTTTGTCAACAAAGTTACAATCGCTTTCTCTATATTCAAGTCGTTCCAATCCTAATTAACTGTGTTTTCTTATTTAACACAAAATTTCATCATATTATCATAGGACAAACTCAAATATCATAAACTTAAAACCAGTAGGAGATGAACTTTACGTTTTTTTTTTTTCTATATTCTTCGTAAAATTACTGGAATTATCGATATTTATCAAGTATCTAATTTATAAAGTTGTAATATTCTAAAAAAAATATTTGAATAATGATTCATTTTAATTATAAAAAATAATTAGTCACTATATAGTAATCAAATTGTAACTAAAATATTTCCAAAAAATTATAATTGGTCTCTAAATTGATAATTAAAATAGTTTCAATTATGAATTAGTTTTTAAATTGGTTATTAGCATTAGTTACCAGATTTTGGCTACCAAAATAATTAGTCTCTAAATTGATCTCTAATTAGAAAATTGGTCTCTAACATATTTTTTATTACTAAAATTGGTCATTATTTAAGAGTTTTCTTAATATTTCTATGATAGCAATAATTTATATTTTTTATGTTGACAATTTTAGTATATATAGTTTTGATTTAAATTCACATAAAAACAATCATATATTTATTATATTTTTAAAAATCATTGTATATCTTTTAATATTTATATATCATATATTTATTATATATCTTATTATTTTAAAAATAAATGTATCGACGTATAAATATGTATCATAAATATGTATCGTATTGGATACAGATACCATACCTATATGTGTGAAGCCTTCAAATGAATTATTTAAAGAATAAAGAATAAGCAATCAATAGCACCGACACATAAATTATGTTTGATTTGAAAGGTTTTTCCAAAATGGTTATCATGGGCGTAGGGGACACATTTTGTAAAGCAACGTTAAAGTCAAGTCGTTGCTTTAAATAAACAAAGTTTTCTGATTAATAGATATCGTATCACGAATTGATCACAATTACACTTCTTTGTGAAGACTTTTGAATCCAATGCAAAAGTTTTCATGCTGATTTATAAATATTTTGACATTTTACTTTCAAAATAATATTTTTTAGTAATAAATCTCTATTTTTTATTTTTGAATTTAATTTAGTTGTGAATTTTTTTTTCTTAATAAGATATAATAGAAATACAAATTTTACAACTTTATGTCAATATCTTTTTTAAGGTTATCGATATTCGATTAAGATAATTGATTTCTATTAGACCGACACAAATACAAATAGTAACTTCACTCTCAACTAATCATAATAATTAAAATTTCATTATATGTAACCGTTAATATTATATTACCAAGTCTTAAGACTTTTAATGCAACAAATTGTAATTTATTTTTTACAAATAATTCATTTGATACTTTTAATTAAAATTTTAGATAATTTCATAAAATTTATTAACATAAATGTTAACAAAATTTTGAAATTCTTAATTTATATTCTAAGTTTTAGAAAAAGTCCATATTAGTAATTAATGTTTTATAAATATTTACTTTTTAATTAAAATTTAATATATTAATCACAAAAATATCAAAATATAAATTACTAAAGGTAAGATTTAATTTTTAATAAATTAAATTAAGTTATTTTTTTTTACATTTTTCTACAATACCTCTTTTAGTTTTTTTGTTAAGATTATTTGGTGTTCAATTTCTATAAAAAATATTCTACAATTTAAATAAATGATTAAATATTTCGTTTTGCATAATGATTACAATTTTCAAAAAAACACATATATATATATATATATATATATATATATATATATATATATATATATATATATATATATATATTAGAATTGATAGTGTCTACCATAATACTTTTTATATTATTAATTATCACAAATGACTGTTAATATAAAATTTAAAATAATATTATAAAATTTTAAAAACTGAAAAGAATGAGTGCATTGACTAAATTTATTTATTAGATAAGAGTAAGTGCATTATATTATATTATAGTCCATGGTGGAGTGTGTAAAATTTTCATTAACTTTGCAATGCCAAGGAACCATTGGTTGGTTTGGACAACATTGGGTGATGGGTCTTCTCTGCCATTATACATCATAATTACATATTAGAGAATCCAAATTCGATTACATATTAATAAACTTATCATTTTGTTTATAAAATATATTTTAAATATCAAATTATTTGTTTAAGTAGGTTAGTACTAGAATGTTGTGCTAATAAGGGGAATAAATGAAAGAACCACGAGTACTTCTATGCTCTTTTTTTTTTTTTCGAGACTAATATTGCATAAAATTTCGGGATTAAAGCTCGATTCATTAAAAAAATTCCATAAATTTCTGGATTTTTTTTTATTATAAAAAGATAATCATAACTTAAACCCAGTATTAGATAAACTTTACTTTGTTCGTATTTATTTCATATTCTTCATAAAATTACTAGAATTATTTTTCCTAATATTGGTGTATTTAACATAACTTACATAGAGAACTGTGTGAAGGCTCTCAAAAGAATTGTTTAAAGAATAAAGAATAAGCAATGAATTGGATGGATGCATTAAATTATGTTTGAGTTGATAGGTTTTTCCAAGATCGTTTTCGTGGGGTTAGGGAACACATTTTTGTCAACAAAGTTATACAATCATTTTTCTTATTTAATACAAAATCTCATCATATTATCATAAGACAAACTCAAATGTCATCAACTACTTCTATTAAATCATAACAAACTATTTCAGTGTAATAGTAAAGTTTTAAATATGGCATTACATTAAAGATTTTATAAAAAAAAAATTATCTTTTATGAAAATCTTACCACTGAAACCATAATTATTTCAGATTAAAAAAATATTATTTATTTTAAAGTTGAATTTTTTTTCATCATGGTTTTATTATTTATAATGTTTCTAAGTTATAACAGGAATATAATCCATAATGTGAAATACTCAGAATCTATTATTACGTTACGTAAAGTGAAACTTTGTACAGACTCCAATTCCTATAAATAAAATTTGTCTCCATTATGTTGAAGTCATTCATACCTACTCATCCCTTCATTTCTCTTGTAATCATGAACATATCTCCGTTCCAAAATGCTATCATTTTTTGGTGGTTGATATGTGGAATCATGTTCAACCATATCTGTTGCAGCTTCAATATTGGTTGCCACCAACAAGACATGCATGCTCTCCTAAACTTCAAGCAAGGAGTCACAGACACATCTGGGGTGCTTTCTTCATGGTCCACCAAACTAGATTGTTGTGAATGGAATGGAGTCATCTGTAACAACATCACAAGTAGAGTCACTGGAATCACTCTCACATGTTTTACAACCCTTCCAACTTACAGGGACCAAGTAGAAAAATCACATTGCCTTACAGGTTCCATTCACCTTTCTTTATTGTTAGCAGAGTTAGAATTTTTAGATTACCTGGATTTAAGAAACAATGACTTCTTAGCATTGCAATTTGATTATATGCATAATCATCGGGGTGTCAATTCTTCAACTCTTCGTCATCTTGATTTATCGCGTAACTCAAATCTTGCCATCAATAGCCTTCAATGGCTTCCCTATATTTCTTCCTTGGAATATCTCAACCTCCGTCATATTGATCTCAGTAAGGAGACTAATTGGCTTCAATTAGTGACTATGCTTCCATCACTTTCATTTCTCAATATGCGTGCTTGTCAGCTTAAAGACTTGAGTTGGTCTCTCCAGTATGCTAATTTTACAGCCCTCCAGGCTCTTGATCTTTCTTGTAATGAATTTAACTCAGAGTTACCTAAGTGGTTATTCAATCTTAGTTCTGGTATTTATGATTTAGACCTTAGACTAAGTTCTTTAAAAGGACATCTACCTAAGGCTTTGTTAAATCTTCGAGAACTGGAAAACTTGGTATTGGATGACAATAACTTTGATGGACCCATTCCAGATTGGTTAGGTGATTTCAAACATTTAGAAACTCTTTCTCTTGGAGCAAACAACTTTTCAGGATCTATTCCCACAAATTTGGGAAATCTCTCATCCTTAATCACCTTAGATGTTGCGTCAAATCCTTTGACAGGAGTTGTATCTGAGAGAAATTTAGCCAAATTGTCAAAATTAAAGGAACTGGAATTATACTCATATTCCACTTTAATCATTGATTTTGACTCCCATTGGATTCCACCTTTTCAACTTGAAGTATTAGTTCTTGGGTTTTCAAATCCCAATAATCTTCCTGCGTGGTTGTATACACAAAGATCTATTGAAAGTTTAACTATTATGGGATCATCATTTGAGGCTGGAGACAAATTTTGGAATCTTGTATCAAGAGTGGATGAAGTCCAATTACGAGACAATTTGATAGACGGAAACATGTCAAATGTGTTGTTGAATTCTACATTCATCGATTTGGCATCGAATGGTCTAAAAGGTTGCTTGCCACAATTATCACCAAATGTGGTTTTTGTCTCGTTAGTAAATAACTCATTATCAGGGGACATGTCTCCCCTCTTGTGTGATCATAAGATGTTGAATGGGAAAAACAATTTGTTGTTCTTGGACATATCAATGAATAATCTATCTGGAGGGCTTACCAATTGTTGGAAGAATTGGAAATCTTTAGTTGTTGTTCGATTGGGAAGCAATAATCTATCAGGCAAGATACCCCCATCAATGGGCTTCTTATCTAATCTCACCTCACTCCATTTGGATGAAAATAAACTACATGGAGACATTCCTCCCTCATTGCAACATTGTCATTCTCTTTTGGTCTTTAATGTCCGCAATAACCAATTATCTGGAAACATACCATATTGGATATCTCATAGTGTAATGACTCTCCAATTAAGGTCCAATCATTTTACTGGCAAAATCCCACCACAAATATGTCAATTTTCTTCCCTCATTATATTGGACATAGCAAATAACACAATTTCTGGTCATATACCCAATTGTCTTAGTAATATAAAATCCTTACTCTTCAACAATGCTTCATTGAGCAAACTTTCTTTTTACTTTCCTTCATATGATGGTTACTTCTACAGTGATGAATATCTTGAATTGGTTATAAAAGGTCAAGTATTAGTATATGAAAACAATCTACACTTCATGACCTTAATTGATATGTCAAGTAACAATTTGTCTGGAACAATACCTCCACAAATATTTAGTCTCATTGGATTGTCCTCTTTGAACTTGTCCCACAATAAACTAGCAGGAAAAATACCAAATGAGATAGGAAACATGAAAAACTTAGAGTCCCTTGATTTTTCATTAAACCAACTTGGTGGGCAAATTCCTCAGAGCTTGTCCAGCTTGTCCTTTCTGGGTTACTTGAACCTATCATTCAACAATCTAACAGGAAAAATACCATCAGGCACACAACTTCAAGGGTTCACTACACTTAGTTACATGGGAAATCATGATCTTTGTGGACCCCCACTTACCAAAATGTGCATTCAAGATGATAATCATAAAGACACAAAGCTTGTAGATGAAGATGGAAATCAATCTATATTTTTGGCATGGTTTTACATTGGAATAGAATCTGGATTTACGACAGGCTTTTTAGGAGTTTGTTGTGCTATTTTCTTGAATAGAAAATTGAGGCATGCTTACTTCAAGTTTCTTTATGACTTGAGAGATCGACTTTATGTCATGGTGATCATCAACATGAATCCATTCCGTTAAGATCAAAATGGTTGCATAATAATACTGGTATCTAAAATCTTTCTTTTTGAAATTTTATTTTAATTTATCTTTGAATAGTTTGCTCTTCACCATTACCAAAATATACTTTACTTCTTCATTTTCTTTTTAGTTTTTTAATTATTAATTATTCTTTATATATTGTTTTACATATTGTTTGAATTGCAGTAATATTTATATCCAACTTATTTAAAAACATATATAAATAAATGAATTGAGTTAAGAATATGAGTTTTCTCAACTCACATGTGGCATCTTAGCTTTTAAGTTTGTTTTTCTCTGCAAATTCTATTATAATTTAGTTGGTTAAAGTAGAGTAACTAATTAAATCAATTTTCTTTATTTTTGTCTAATCCTATTTTTTATTTATAAAAATTGGGTCCATGAAAAACAACTATAAGAAAAATGAAAATATATTAGAATAATGGAAAGAAGAAATATCAATTTAAGATGTTTTATGGTGTATTAAATAAGTTACAAAATTATATGATAATGAAAACTTGTCTATTAATTCATTTATTCTTATAAAATTTCTTGCATTATTATATCTCAGGTGTTTTTCATTCATGAAAAAGGAACAAGTCTTCAAGCGTAGAAGAGAACATGTGGTGTTATGAAAACACTACAAACAGTCTCAGCAGTGATGAACTTAATATTTAGATTTGGTTATTATTAATAGTTGGTGTATTTTGTTTTTTCCTTTTAAGTTACGCTGATGGTTTCCTACTTTATCTTTTCTTTTTTCTTTGTTCTCTGCAGCATTTAAATGAGATAAGTTTATGTTGTATGTTTTATAAACTAGTAAAAATGTTCCATATTAACTTTTCTTAATATTCAAAGTACTAAATATTGGTATAAATTTTAATATATTTAAAAAGAAGTTAATAAGATCATCGTCCATGAAAATTGACGTCATTTCAACTAATTTATATTCTATTAGTAATTGCAAAATTTTGTCATTCTACTATAGTCAGTATGTAGAAAAGTAGATTTTTTTTTAGCATGATGCAGTGCTTCTTAAAATGTTCCTAGAAAGTAATGTGATAATATACTAGGGTTAGGGTTAGAGTCTCTTTAAAAAAATAGCTATTAAGTTCATTTTTTATCTAATAAGAAGCTAACGACTAATTGATAAGTTCTTAACATATGCTTCTGAAAATATCACTAAAAGTTTTTCTTAAATAATAATCGATTTTTCTGATGAAAGTAATTAATTATTATAGAAATCAATTTAAATATTAATTTATAAATTATATATTATTAGTAATTAAAATAGTTTCAAAAATTTATAATTAATAATTAAAATAATTTTTATTATGAATTAATTTCTGAATTTATTATTAACATAAATTATCTAATTTTTTACTAAAAAAAATTTATCTCTAAATTAATTTTTAATTAAAAAATTAGTCTTTAAATATTTTTTATCAGTAAGAGTTTTGTTGCCGTTTATAAATCAATTTATTTGATTGGTAGATAAAGTAAATTATTGGAAAACGACATATAAGAATATGATTAACCATTATTATATTAATGAAAATGTGTTTTTAAAAAAAAAAAATATTGTTACATAATTATATAATTTTTTAAATATTTCTTTTATTAAACTGTTTTGTACATTTATTTATTTTCTAAAAACTGTATAGGCTTTTAATTTGGACAAGTTATCTTGTTTAAATGAGTTAATGTTTAATAAAATTTATTTACTTATTATTTATCAATTTAAACAATTGTTACATTTTCTTAATTTTAATTTTAACATATAGCATCATGCAATAAAATATTGGTTACTTCAAATTAAATTTTTTTTCTTGAACTCGCGCATGCGGTACCAAACCTGTGAGTTTGAGCGAGCTCACCGAGTTCATCTCCGAATTTATCAAGTTTATACAAAAAATGAGTTTGCTTTCAACTCGAAAGCTATTAGTAAGAACATAAACTTGGATGAGTTAACTTTAACTCGTGAGTTTAATAACCATGCATATATAACTACTATTAGACTTGACTTTTAAGTAACGTGAAACTTTTGGATATATCAACCAAATCCCATTGTAAAGGGTTAACGGAAAAAGAATTACTTGTAATTCTCTTTTTTTTTTTTTTCTAAAGACTATGGTAATGTTCCAACCTAATTCCACTTAAGATAACTTTGTTGCAGTCCACCATTGTTGATGGATTGTCTATGTTTGGTCTTGATGCTTGGATCATGTTCCTATCCCTAGAAAGCATCTTAATGGGTTAAAAGAGGGAAAACTACATCTAACCTCAAATTCTTAGCGATTTCATATTTTTATTAGAACAAGCCACTCGTTTGATATCTCAAAGGTATAAGTGACTTGAAATCCTCATTTTTCTTCCTCATATAGGTGTGATTGCACTCACATGGATATGGTTGCACCCACATGGTGTGAGAAGAATGTTAAACACAAAATTGCACTAAAATAATCCAACGACTCAATTCAACCAAACAAATTGAATTCAATTTATTTGAGATTTGGTCAAATCCACCTAATCGAATGTAACTCAATCTTTTAAGGATGGTCTCGAGTTCAACATATAAAACTCATCATGCAACACAACTAGTCAAAATTGTGAAATGTTATGAATATTCATAAATTGAAAGTAATGTAAGTATTATTTAAGTTATCCTATTATTTTATTAATTACATGTATATTTAAGTAATATAATTTATAACTTTTATTTTTTTAAAAAGAGGAGGATTAAAAGTTTACGAAGAGTTTATAATGTTGTCATAGACACATATCAATCATTAATTCAGCCCCGGAATTACATAACATCAGACCCCAAATGCATTTAGCAATATGTTAAGTCAATAAATCATACACTTAAGTCAGGATTCACAACCCATTAATTTTATATTGTCACAAATACATGAATAACATTAGAAGGAGAAAAGAACTTACCTTTGAAGGCCACAAACAGAGCAAACCCAACTAAGAGGATTTTGAGGTGATCCCCGTTGTGTGTGTGTTTTGGCAATAAAAAAAGAAAGAGAAGTGTGAAATTCCTTTTGTGTCTTGCATTGGAGAAACTTTGCGCTCATATAGACCTCTTGGCCCATCATTGAGATTCTAGTATTTAATTATAATGAGATATATATGAGGAAAGAATTGGTCCCCATGAAACATATTATAGAAATTAAATCATTGCATAATATCCATAGTATTGATTATAATTATTAAAAAATATTGCATCTAATTATTAGAATCATATATTTTCCTTAAACTGAAAATCCTAATGCAACACATTGATTTATAACAATGTATCAATATAAGCATAACTTGAATCAAATCATAACATAGTATCAATATATTGATTCTAATCATTTATCAGGAATATTTGCTTCAATTAGTAAAAAAAATATCTTCATCTGAGTGACAAAAATCCTAATGAAACACATCACATAAGCATAAAATCAATAAGATGACATTGATTATAATTACTAAAGAATATTGCTTCTAATAATTAAAATTATACCCTTATTTGAAAACAGTGATGTTAAAATATCTTTTGATGACATATCATGTGAGAAATGTAAATAGTGTAAATAAATAACAAGGAGTGGGGTGAAAACATTGAAACTCATGAAGAAAAATGTGATAATTAAAAATAAATTGGGCTCTTTCTTCTTCTTCTTTCTTATTTCAACTTTTTTTACTTATCTACCATTAATTAAAAACATACATCTTTCTATTTTTTAAAAATCAATACATTCATCCAAATGAAATTGAGTGTTGTCATATCAACTAAGGCAACTAAGGCGTGCACAATACTGTGCTTTAGAAGAGCATGCCAGATACGGATATAGAAACTTGCACAAAACTGTCTCACACTTCCTTGGATACGTAGCGTGAATCCAATTTATTTAAAAACTAGAAAATATTGTTTTGACAATAATTATTCTTGAACTAAGAGCCTGTTCGCTTGCGAAGATTTTCTGTTTCAGTGGAGATCAAAGGATGGATCAACAAAGAAGTAAGGTGTTCATTTTAGATGATATATGGGCGAGTGTTTGCAATGATTTGAAGGATGAATGGTTTTTTTTATCTCGCGTATGGAACGTATATTTGAAGGATTACTTCAACAAATGACTATTTTACCCATTTTATATACATTGGAATGAGTTGGATCCGTTCCCACTAATATTGGATCCGTTCACACTAATGTTGGATCCAATCCAATGCATCTGGATCGATCCCAATGATATTGGATCCAATCCCATGATGCTTAGATCCGATTCCAAATATATATATATATATATATATATATATATATATATATATATATAATAAATAATAATATTAATAACAATATTAAATAATAATGATAAAAATAATATTAATAATTATTGTTTTGATAATAATAATAATAATAATAATAGTAATAATAAAAATATATTAATTTTAACTTTAAGGGTAAAATTGTAATCTTATATTTTAATACATTAAAACTTTATTTTTTTTATCTATCACATCATTCAAATCACTCACAAAATTTCATAAATTTACTTCTAAATTTACTCACTTTTACTCTCAAATTCCTTAAAAAAATAACACACACTTCACCCTTTAATCCACTCAAATTCATCTTCTCACTCTCCTTCAAATTCATCTTTTGAAGTGAACATAGCCTAAGTGATCCAGTCACTTTTATTATTGTTATTAGCGAGAATAAATACGCTATCACGTCTTTGCCTTTTATTTTTTAAGTTTCATTGAGATTTGAATTAAGATTAATAAGAAATATTTAATTAAATTAAGATATTTATGAATGATTAAAATTAGAAAAAAAATGTATACAAAAGAAGTTATCAAAATAACTGTTAAAGATAAAAGTGGTTTATAGAATAATAGTTAAAAATAAACTATTTATAAAATAATTATTTTTTAAAATAATAATTAAGAATAAAACTGAAATATATATAAATATAGACACAAAAAAGTATCATCTTTATATATTGACACAAAATTGACACAAAAGAGGATATTTTTTTATACATTGATGATATAGATAATAATAATAAAGAAGGCATAATTTATTTTAATTAAAAGAAAAAAAAGACGAAGAATAAAATATTTCAGAATTATCTAAATCAAATATTACCCTGTATTAGAAAAAACTATTTCATAAATTTACATAAACATCTTCAGAACAATTGCATCCTAAGAAAGGAGAAAAAGAAAGAGGAAAAAAAAATACCACTTTTATACCGTGTGTATTGTTGATAACGTTAAAACATCTCCTAGAATCGGAAGAGAGCCTTTAAAAGAAGAAGGAACCCGAATAAAGAATGAGAAAGGAAAACAAAAAGGATTTTGGAAAGGATATTATTATTTTGATACCTAACAAACTTTTACATACTTAACATCCGTTATTTTATCTTTTAATTTTCTCTATTTCTTTACAAATACAAAAATTAACTTTTTTTTTAATGATCAAAATACTATACTACTTTCCTTCTAAGAAATGCAGAGCCTCTATGGTAGAACACTTTCTCCTATGCCATTTTAAATATTTTTTTTATTTATTTTACATAAATAAAGTATTAAAAAATATTTATATAACATTCATCTAAACAACAAATTTAGTCCCAGATGGAAAAAGATAACATTGTTTTATTTTAAAAAATTAAGACTAATTGAATAAAAAAATTAAATATAATAACTAAATACCAGATAATAACACATGACACTACTAGTTTGTTAGGTAACTGAATACAAGATAATTATACTTTGTGACAAATCCTTCCACCATAAATTGTAATGAAGTACAATACTCCATTCTTAAGTATTTATTAGAACAGGAGTAAGTGGAAGGTGATGGGAAGCCATAGTCCATGGTGGTGTAGTGGTTAAAATTCCAATAACTTGCCAATGTCAAAAGAAGGAATCATTCATTGTTTTGACCCACTGTGAGGACTCTCAATCACATTTTCTGATAATTTTCTGCTGTTGTCTATTTATTCAATCTTTAAAATATATTAGTGTTAGTATACTAAATTTTTTTTATATATTTTAAAACATCAGAAATTAATGTACATCCATATTATAAAGATTTTGTTAATAAGGCATTAATTAAAGTTTTATAAAAAAATTGTCTTTTATAATAATCTCACCCGGTGAAAGCATAACTATTTCAGATTAAAAAAATTATTATTTATTTTAAAATTAAATATTCTCATCATGGTTTCATTATTCAAAATGTTTTGAAATATTTAATTTCATTTTAATATTTAAGTTGTAAATATGGCACTACATTAAAGATTTAGAGAAAAAAAATCTTTTATAGTGATTTTACCCGGGAAAGCATAAAAGTTTCAGATTAAAAATAACAATTATTTATTTAAAAGCTTACTATTTTTATTGCAATTTAATTTTTTTTAAAATACCTTAAAATTATTAAAAACATATAATTACTCGTAATCCGATAATTAATGGATAACCTGCCCGCAATTAGTATAAATAGATAGTTTCTCTCCGTTAGGTTCAAGTCATTCACCACTTCATTTCTCTTGTAATCATGAATATATCTCCCTCTCAAAATGCAATTATTTTTTGGTGGTTGTTATGCGGAATCATGTTCAACACCGTCTTTTGCAGCTTTGAGAGTCGTTGCAACCAACAAGACATGCATGCTCTCTTAAACTTCAAGCAAGGAGTGAGAGATCCCTCAGGTGTCCTTTCTTCATGGTCCATTGAACTAGATTGTTGTGAATGGAAAGGAGTCATCTGTAACAACATCACAAGTAGAGTCACTCGAATCACTCTCCCATGTTCTACAACTCTTCCAATTTACAGGGACCAAGAAGACAAATCACATTGTCTTACAGGTTCCATTCACCTCTCATTGTTGTTACTGGAGTTGCAATTTTTAGATTACTTGGATTTGACAAACAATGACTTCTTAGCATTACAATTTGATTATCTGCATAATCATAATTGTCACAATCTATCTTTTCCTACTTCTCCTCCTCAGTGTGTCAACTCTTCAACCTTTCGTTATCTTGATTTATCACTTAACTCAAATCTTGTCCTCAATAGCCTTCAATGGCTTCCCTATATTTCCTCCTTGGAATATCTCAACCTCCGTCATATTGATCTTAGTAAGGAAACTAATTGGCTTCAATTAGTGACTATGCTTCCATCACTTTCATTCCTCAATATGGATGCTTGTCAACTTAAAGACTTGAGTTTGTCTCTCCCGTATGCTAATTTTACTGCTCTTCAGGTTCTTGAACTTTCTCAAAATGAATTTAAGTCAGAGTTACCTAAGTGGCTATTCAATCTTAGTTCCACTATCTATATTTTAGACCTTAGCGTAAATCATTTAATGGGACCTCTACCGAAGGCTTTGTTAAATCTTCGAGAACTTGAACACTTGGTCTTACGATTCAATAACTTTGTTGGATCCATTCCAGACTGGTTAGGTGAACTGGAACATCTACAAACTCTTAATATTGGAACGAACATGTTTTCTGGATCTATTCCCACAAATTTGGGAAATCTATCATCCTTAACTACCTTCAGTGTTGCCGCAAATCCATTGACAGGGGTTGTGTCTGAGAGAAATTTAGCCAAATTGTCAAAATTAAAGGAACTGGAAATATACTCATATTCAACGTTAATATTACATTTTGACTCCCACTGGATTCCACCATTTCAACTTGAAGAATTAACTCTTGGGTTTTCAAATCCCAACCTTCCTGCGTGGTTGTATACACAACGATCTATTGAAACTTTAATTATTGAGTATTCATCATTTAAAGCCGAAGACAAATTTTGGAATTTTGTATCAAGAGTGACTGAGGTCCAACTAGTAAATAATTTGATAGACGGAAACATGTCAGATGTGTTGCTGAACTCTACATTCATTGATCTGTCATCGAATGGTCTAAAGGGTTCCTTGCCTCAATTATCACCACAGGTGACCATTGTGTCGTTATCAAATAATTCATTCTCAGGAGACTTGTCTCCCCTCCTTTGTGATCACAAGATGTTGAATGGAAAAAACAATTTGTTGTTCTTGGACATATCATTAAATAATCTGTCTGGAGAGCTTACCAATTGTTGGAAAAATTGGAAATCTTTGGTTGCTATTCACATGGGAAGCAATAATCTATCAGGCAACATACCCTCATCAATGGGGTTGTTATCTAATCTCACATCACTCCATTTGCATGAGAACAAACTACATGGAGTGATTCCTTCCTTATTGCAAAATTGTCACTCTTTATTGGTATTTAATGTTCGCAATAACCACTTATCAGGAAACATACCAGATTGGATATCTCACAGTGTCATGGCTCTTCAATTAAGGTCCAATCATTTTAGTGGTGAAATCTCACCAAAAATATGCCGATTGTCTTCCCTTATTATATTGGATATTGCGCATAATGCAATATCAGGTCATATACCTAGTTGTCTTGATAATATTAAAACCCTACTTTTCAACAATGTTTCACAACACAAACTTTCTTTTTCCTTTCCTTCATTTGATAATAATTACTTCCTCAATGACGATAGTCTTGAATTGGTTACTAAAGGTCAAGTTTTAGAATATAGTGAAAACCTACATTTTATGACCTTAATTGATATGTCAAGTAACAATTTGTCTGGAACAATACCTCCACAAATGTTTAATCTCATTGGATTGTCCTCTTTGAACTTGTCCCACAATAAACTAGCAGGAAAAATACCAAATGAGATAGGAAACATGAAAAACTTAGAGTCCCTTGATTTTTCAGCAAACCAACTTAGGGGAGAAATTCCTTACAGCTTGTCCAGTTTGTCCTTTTTAGGTTATTTGAACCTATCATTCAATAATTTAACGGGAAAAATACCATCAGGCACACAACTTCAAGGGTTCACTACACTTAGTTACATTGGCAATCGTGATCTTTGTGGACCCCCACTTATCAAAATGTGCTTTCAAGATGATAAACATAAAGAAACAGAGCTTGTAGATGAAGATGGAAATCAATCTAAATTTTTGACATGGTTTTACATCGGAATAGAATCTGGATTTGTGACTGGCTTTTTGGGAGTTTGTTGTGCTATTTTCTTAAACAGAAAATTGAGGCATGCTTACTTCAAGTTTCTTTATGACTTGAGAGATCGACTTTATGTCATGGTGATCATCAACATGAATCCATTTCGTTAAGATCAAAATGGTTGCATAATAATACTGGTATGTAAAATCTTTCCTTTTTAAATTTTATTTTAATTTATCTTTAGATAGTTTGTTTTTCACCATTACCAAAATATACTTTAGTTCTTCATTTATTTTTAAATTTTTTTAATTATTAATTATTCTTTATATATTGTTTGGACTATAGTAATATTTATATCTAACTTATTTAAAAATTTATATAAATATAAATGAATTGAGTTTAGAAGAAAACCATTTCTCAACTCCCATATGTCATAGTTGTTAGATTATAATTTGATTGATTAAAAAAAATGCTTTTGTCAAGGTTGAATTCTAGTTAATGCTTATTGAGACATATCAAACAACTCATTGATATTGATATCATTTTTATTGACTAAAACTAGAATTTGGTATGCAAACGAGTCAGCCCATTTAAGTTTGCATATGTATCAATGTAAGGCTCAATTATTTTCTACTCTTATTTTTAAGGGATGTCCCTAATCAGTTGGACCTAAAGGCTAGCTTATAGGGTGACAAGGCCTCTAAAGCAACCAAGACCCCTCATTCTGCACTCAATTGCCAAAATCAATGCTCTCGCTCTTCCCTTTTCTCTCCACAAAAGTTCTGCTAGGGTTTGGGTTTTACCCTTCTTTGCGTTAACTCAACCCCATTCTTCAATCCATGTAAGTTGATTCTCCACCGTACCTTTTTCATTCCCAGCTCTGTCATCATGATTCTAACTAGGGTTCACTATGGTAACCCATTTTGAATCTATTCCACTGTTTTACAGATCGTAAATCTGCTCTGTGGTCGGTAGTACTCACTTACTTGGGTGTCAGGATATTTTGCTAGCTTTTTTAAGATAAGGGAAGCTAGGGTTTATGTATTTAAAGTTATTTTGACGATTTTTGGTCTGTTTGTATGGCTGTGATGCTTGAATGAGGTTGTTGGTCGAATAAAAATGTATGGTGTGCGAGTATGTTTGATTGATGTGGCGCTACTCTTTTTCTGCATTGCACACTTTTCGTAAAATTAAAGTTACTACTGTATTAACTGTTGGATGGAGCTGAAATTTTAACAGCTGATCCTTAACACAAAATTCTTTACTTTGACCGGTCGGATCTTTAATCGAAGCTCTGTAGTGAGAGCAGTTTTTATAGCAAGGTCACTGTAGTTTGTTTGTTGACAACACTGCACACTTTTCGTAAAATGAAAGTTACTACTTCGTTAACCGTTGGATCGGGCTGATATTTTTACAGCTGATCCTTAACACAAAATTTTTGACTTTGACTGGTCGGATCCTTAATCTGAGCTCTGTAGTGAGAGCAGTTTTTATCGCAAGGTCACTGTAGTTTGGTTGTTGACAACATTGACCTTTGTTGCTTGTTTGGTTTACAACTTTCTTTATAGTTATTCAATTAAGTTGGTTCTTGATTCAATCATATTTAATTTGAATATAAATACAAAAATTTTCTGAGCTTTACACAAGCTGCAGTTTTATTTCTAAAATTCCTAAATCGTTTGCATAATGTGATGTTAAGTTGGATTGCTATGTTAAAGCATGAGATGAGTGAATATGCATGAGTAAGAGGGTGTATGAGTTGTGAATGATGAGCTTGGATAAATCTTGGCATGTGATTTCAATGAAATGGTTGGTATCAAAATGGCATGGTATTGGTATGAGGTGAAATTCTATATTCATGGATTGGGAAGGATGAGTTAGAATGGATTCAACATGGAATATGAATGAGGATTTGGTTATAAAGGTTGGCATGAGAGTTATGTGCATGATAAATATTACTTTATTGATTGAGTATGTTTGGTTTGTGTCAGTGCGTAATTCCATGAGCCTCTAGGTGAGACCTCATGGTAGTGCTTCAGTGGTTGGGACGTAATTCCATGACCCCTGTTGTGGAAGTTCATGGTGGTGCCCCATCTATATAATTTGGTAAGGATTCAAGGTAAGGTTGCATCCTGACACTCTAAGGACCCAATTAGTCTCACTTAGAGCGGACTGACTCTTGTGGTGAGAGTAGCAAGAGGCCTGAAACTCATCAAGGGATAACCTTGTGTGTGGGGGATTGAGACATTGTAACACTTGTAACACTTAGCTCGGGGGTGAGCAGTTCGGGGGTGAGCAGAGGTATCCATCACAAGTGCAAGCATCCGCTGAATCCGACCAGATTATATGTATTCGGATGAGTCGTGTCGAGTCTAGTGTATTGCTTGAGGAGTCATAACATGTTTGTATGACATATACTACTTGGATTGTGTAATAGCATGTGATTGCATGATAAATTGTTTTCTACTCAAGCTTACCCTTTGTTTGTTTGATTGTTATGTGTGTGGTTTTCTCTTTTTGCGATGATCATCAATTTATTGATGTGAGCAGATGCGAGAACTCCTCGTGGTCATCAGGGTGATGGAGGTTCCGCTGCTTAGTCCGTGTTGGGACAAATCCCGCTTTTCAGAGTTTACTTTAGGGCTATGGCCCATGTATTATCTGCTCTCTAAGTATTTATTTTAAACACTGTCGAACTATTTTCTCTGTCAAGTTATTGGCATCGTGGTGTGTCCCAGTATTTCATTTTTAAGTACCTTGCATATTTGTAAGGAGTGACTTGATACTCCGCAAATTAGTCCTTTATGTTATCTTGTGTAATATTCTATTTGATTATGTTAATATTTAAGTGGGGTGTTACAACAACATAAGTTTCGACATTAAGCCCAACATATCTTTTCAATTTTTTTCATAAGACATTGCTAAAACATTTTCATTCTCATCGCCATGTCCAATCGCCATATCCAATGGATTTAAAATTTGTATCTCTGCATCATCCCTATGAAATAATGGCTATACCGTATCTATAATTATATCCATTATATCTGCTTTTTTATGTTTCAAAATTAATTAATTAGTTTAAAAAAACAGTAAAAAAGTATATAATATTATCGGATGTTTAATAATAATAAAACATATTCTTATTTCTTAAATATTTATAAAGAAATTATAATTTTATAAATTTCAAATTATAGTATTGAAATAACAATAAAAAAAGTGAAAAAATTATATATAGTATTACATGATTACAACTAAATAAAATTTCATGACAACAGAAAAATCTGTTAATTTTGCATATGGTAATAAAAGAAAGTTAATAAAATTAAAAAATAATTTTTAATATTATAAAAAAAAGTAAAAATATACAAGTTAAAAAATAAACATTATGATTATGATACATCATTCCAAAAAATTGCAAAAAAAAACATTAAACTTTAATTAATAATAATAAAAGATATTCATTATCATATTAAATTATTATATTATAATAAATCGAACGTCTTTATGCAATTGTAATGGTAAACCTATATGATACAAAAATATAATTATCATCAAAATAATATTGTATATGACAAAATAAATAATAAATAGAAATATTCAAAAAAGTAGAATGATCAAATGTGTGTCTTAAAAATAATTCGATATATCATTAAACAAAATCGCATTAAGGAAAGTAAATGTATAACTAATGATAGGATAAATGAAAAATATTTTAGAGATCTAAAAATGTAACGCCCCAATTAAAAAGGGTAAATTCAATTTAATAAAGCGTCACACATATATAAATATCCAGAGAGTGCAGAAATAGGATAAGAAGGTACATAATATCCCCAACCATGTTCATAACAAAAAGAGAGGAGGCACTACACTGCCTAACCTAATTAAAATGGATCAATAACAACACAAGTTCTTGTACAGAAAGATAAATCTAGATAATAAAACTTCTTCAGCTGAGGGCTCCATAGTGAGCCCCATACCCGTCCATAACCATCAAGCTGTAGCATCTCCATCGCCATTACCACTGTCATTGGTTCTCACATCTGCTCACATCAATAGAATTAATGATCATTTCAAAGGAGGAAGATCGCACACACAACCATACAAACGAGCGAAAGGGTAAGCTAGTGCGCAAAATTCATACATCATGATAATCATCATTCAATCATATAATCAAGCATAAATGACGGGAACCCACACATGATATACCAAACCCCTTCAAAACTACAAGACTTGACTATCCGGATATGCATAATGAGGCACCACCACAAGACAATGGAATTAAGTCCTAGTAGTAAGGTATCACCACGAGGCCTTCGCGGAATTACACCCTTACAAGAGGCACCACCACGTGGCCTACGTGGAATTACGTCCTGGCCTTGAGGCACCACCACGATACTCGCGTGGAATTACGTCCTTATGTTGAGGCACCACCATGAACTTTCACCACGAGGTTCATGGAATTAAGTCCAATAGGTGAGGCATCACCAGGGACTCCCATTAGGAAGGTCTATGGAATTACGTCTAACAGATGAGGCGCCACCAAGAGTTCTTACTACAAGAGTCATGGAATTAAGTCCTACCCACACTTTGTACATGTCTCACCAACCAAATCAGAAAGATCCCACGGTACTAACATCATGCATAAACAACCAATCATACATTTCATGCTTTCCAACTCATACACAACAAAGCAATATATCACTTTCACCTCAACCTCACATAATAATCAAGGCATCATCCCTCAAACCATCTAAGTAAGGTGTCCAAACCAGACAAACAAGCAACCACATCACTGACCATTCACATCAAAGCACACAACTCGCCCCTGTCTCGCTTAGGCTAGAAGACCTCGCTCAGGCGAGAGAGATCCCCTCGCTCAGGCGAGTTCCTTCTCGCCTAGGCAAGAGCTCGATAATAGCCCCAGCGAGTTCTCGCTCAGGCGAGTTCCTTCTCGCCTAAGTGAGATCACCTCTCACTCAAAAATGAAGACAAGTCGCCTGAGCGACTATTTGCGCAGAAAAGCTTGGGCGAGTCGCTGTTAGTCTCACCTAGGCGAGGCATGCTGGCTTGGACAAGAAAACCAGTGTTTGCCACTGTTCACTCGTGAAAAACGCAGAAACAGCACCAAATGTCATACATTTACCAATACCATGCAATCAAATCATGGGCATACTTCAAGCATATGATTCAAACTCAGAAAGCATACTAAAAATGTAAATAACTATAAACCCTAGCTTCCCTTAACTGGAAGAGCTAAGCGAAAAACCCCCAATACGCACACAGCGAGCACGACTGTCCTAAGGTGGCCAAAGAGGTGGGTGGAACCTGGCTTGAGCTAGCTTGGAGAAGGTTGATGGCAAGGAGGCACTGATTCTAAAAGTGAGGGAAGTGGAAACGTTAGGGCAGATTGGGGTCTGTTTTTACTCCTTGGACGAACCCTTAGGCCCACTAGGTTAATGGCAGCCCTTAAAACATTAAGGCAGAAAACTGGGCCTTACATTCTCCCCAACAACAAAATTTTTCGTCCTCGAAAAAAACAGACTTAACAGGGAAAAAGATGCGGATGTGACTTCCTCATATCCTCTTTTAACTCCCAAGTCGAGTCGCCCATTCTCCGATCCTAGATAACTTTGACAAGACTAACTGTTTTCCCTCAACGTTCCTCAACTCGGCTCTCCTCTAAAGCCACTGGTGGTATTTCCATAGTGAGATCCTTCCTGATTTGCACATCCTCTACTTCAAGCACATGAGAGGGATCAAAGACATACTTCCTCAACTAGACACGTGGAACACCGATTGGAGATTTGCCAATTGAGGGGGCAAAGCTATCTCATAAGCCATCGGCCCAATCCTCCTCGAGATCTGATAGGGACCAAGGAACTTAGGAGAAAGTTTTCTTGAGCAGAGAGCCCTTCCCACATCAGTGGTTCGGGTCACCCTCAAGAACATGTGATCTCCAGCATCGAACTCCAAAGGCCTCCTCTTACAGTCTGAATAAGCCTTCTGCCTACTCTGAGAGGCATGCATCCTATCCCTCACCATCCTCACCTTCTCAGTGGTCTGCTCTAACAATTCTGGCCCAACCAACACCGCTTCTCCATCCTGATACCAATAGAGAGGAGTCCTACACCTCCTGGCATAAAGAGCCTCGTATGGCGCCATGCCAATGCTCGCATGAAAATTGTTGTTGTAGGTAAACTCTATCAAAGGCAATACCTCATCCCAAGTACCTAGGTGGTCCAATGTGCATGTCCTCAACAAATCCTCTAGTGACTGGATCGTCCTCTCAGACTGACTATCGGTCTGAGGATGATAAGCCGAACTCATGATGAGTTTGCTACCTATAGCACTATGTAGTGTCTGCCAAAACCGAGACGTGAACCGCGGATCTCTATCAGAAACTATGCTCGAAGGCACCCCATGAAGCCTTACTATCTCCTTAATGTACAACTGGGCCAACTTGGCCATTGGCATCCTCAAGTTCATCGTCAAGAAGTGAGCACTCTTGGTCAATCGGTCCACTATCACCCAGATGGTGTCATGCCCTCTAAAAGTTCATGGTAAATGGGTCACAAAGTCCATTGAGATGTTGTCTCATTTCCACACTGGTATCTCTAAGGGTTGTAAGATCCCATCGGGCCTCTGGGGCTCCACTTTCGCCTTCTGACACGTCAGACAGGCGGATACAAATTGTGCCACATCTTTCTTCATTCCTTGCCACCAGAAGTTTTTCTTGAGATTCTGGTACATCTTAGTCATGCCAGGATGTAGACTAAGACGACTCTTATGCCCCTCCTCAAGGATCAACCGTTTTACCTCAGCATCATCAGGTATACATACTCTGCTCTGGAACCTTAGTATGCCATCATCACCTAAAGCAAAGTCTTTGGCCTCATCCGACCCAAGTTGTTTTCTGACCTTGTTTAGACTGACATCCAATAATTGTCTTTCTCTAACCGAGTTCAGGAGGTCACTAGATATGGTCAGGTTACTACATCTAATGAATCCTGATTCCAACTCCACCTGTAGTTTCATGTCTCTGAATTTCTCCAATAGTTTCACCTCTTTGATCATGAGGTGAACGGTATGCATCGTCTTCCTACTCAGATCATCGGCTACTACATTCGCCTTCCCTGGATGGTACAAAAGCTCAAAATCATAATCCTTCAAGAATTCCATCCATCTTCTCTGTCTCATGTTTAACTCCTTCTAATCAAATAGGTACTTGAGACTCTTGTGATCGCTGAATACCCAGAATTGAGCACCGTAGAGATAGTGTCTCCAAATTTTCAAGGCGAATACTATAGTTGCCAGCTTCAGGTCATGAGTGGGATAGTTTCTCTCATGCACCTTGAGTTGCCTCGACGCATATGCCACTACCTTTTTCTCTTGCATTAGAACACAACCAAGTCCAAGGTGGGAGGCGTCACAAAAACCTTAAAGGGTTTTCCAACATCCGGGATAACCAATATCGGGGCGCTCATCAAACGTCGCTTCAGCTCTTGGAAACTTTCCTCACACTTACCTGTCCAAGCGAAGGGTTGGTCTTTTCGAGTAAGCTGGGTCAGAGGCGCCACTATCTTGGAGAATCCCTCTATGAATCTCCTATAGTAGCCGGCTAAACCCACAAAACTCCTGATTCCAGTTGTTGACTTGGGACTTTCCCACTTAACCACCGCGTCGACTTTTGCTGGCTCTACTGTAATGCCTTGTGCAGATATCACATGGCCCAAGAATTGTACCTCATCCATCCAAAATTCGCACTTAGACAACTTGGCATATAGTTGTTTCTCCCTAAGCACCCTAAGTACTAGTCTTAGGTGCTCGGCATGCTCCTCTTGAGTTCTGAAATAGATGAGAGTGTCGTCTATGAAGACCATGACAAACTTATCCAATAATGGCCTGAAAATTATGTTCATGTAGTCCATGAACACCGTTGGAGCATTGGTCATACCAAAGGGCATGACTACATACTCGTAATGTCTATACAGGGACCTGAAGGTCGTCTTCTGCACATCCTCACCCTTCACCAGAATCTGATGATATCCGATCGCAAGTCAATCTTTGAAAACACCGAGGATCCATGCAATTGATCCATTAAGTCATCTATTCTCGAGAGAGGATACTTGTTCTTGATGGTCATCTTGTTCAGATACCGGTAGTCAACGCACAAACGTGAACTCCCATCCTTCTTCTTCACCAACAGTACTGGTGCTCCCCAAGGCGAAGTGTTGGGTCGTATGAACTGCTTTTCTAAAAACTCCTATATCTGTTTCTTGAGCTCTACCAACTCTGTCGGAGCCATACGATACGGAGCCATCAACACTGGCCCGGTTCCAGGTACCAAATCAATTGAGAACTTCACTTCTCTACTAAGGGGTAATCACGGTACTTCCTCTAGGAACACGTCTTCAAATTCTTGTACCACTGGTATAACAGACTTCATCTCTTCTCCCTCTACCTCCAAGCGTGTAAAGATCAGGAAACACTGAGCACCGTCCTGTAGCTCCTTCATAAACCCGTGAGACGATAACAACTCAGGCTCCTCTGAGTTGGGAAATAACAGCCTCTTCTCTCGGCAGTCTATAAGGATACGATTGGCAGAGAGCCAATCCATTCCTAGGATCACTTCCAACTCTTGTAGAGGTAGGCAGATCAGATTCACTTTGTACTTGTGTCCTTCTACCTCCACTGGACACCTAGCACACAAGGACGATGTCCTAACCAAACTCAATGTCGGAGTAGATACCATAAGGTCACATTGTAGTTCACAAACTGGCAGACCCAACCTTTGCACACAAGTTTCAGACACAAAAGAGTGTGTCGCTCCAGAGTCATACAATACACATACAGATTTACCAGCAATCACACAACGACCCATGACAAGGTTACCTGAGCCTGCTACCTCCGCTCTAGTCATGGCGTACACTCTGTCCGATGCTTGAGGCTTGTTGCCTCCCTTCATCTGCTGATTCTGGGCTGGGACTGGAATTAGGGTACGCGTCGCTGTCCTTACAAGGGTGGGGTAATCTCTGTCGAAGTGGCCTTCCTTGCCACAATTGTTGCACCTCTTGAAGCCTGCAAGTTGGGGGCAAACATTCCTCTTGTGCGGTCCCCCACACTGGTAGCATTGAATCATGCCCTGCTGAGAAAAAGATTCCCTAAACCCTTGAGACTGGGAATGAGGCCTAGTATAGGGTTTCCTCCTCTCCTCGTGCCTATGCCTGGACCCAGATGGTCCTCCCACTCTCTGCTGGTGTGGGTGCTGAGTTTCTACCTCCACCTTCATCTTCTCTATAACCCTAGTCTTCTCCACCAAGGCTGCCAAGTCCTTGATGGATAGTGGGGCCACCATCAGCCGAAGATCTCCACGGAGGCCATTCTCAAATTTCCTGCATCGCCACTCTTCATCTAGTGGCATGGTGTAGAAACGACTGAGATGCTTAAACTTTTTCGCATACTCAGCCACAAATTGGCTTCCTTGGGTCAACTGCAAAAACTCCACCTCTTTAGCATATTTGACGCTGTCGGGGAAGTAGTCGGAGAAAAACTTTCTCCTAAAGACCTCCCAAGTAACTGGTTCCTGCCTCTCCTCCATGATGGACTTCATACTGATCCACCAGTGCTCAGCCTCACCCGTGAGCATGTACACCGCGAAGGCCAATCTACTCTCCTCGGGGCACATCTTAGCATCAAAGATCCTTTCAATGTCCTTCAACCACTGATCTGCGACATCTGGACTGGTCTTCCCATTAAACTTAGTCGGGTGGTGCTTTAGAAAGTCTTCCAAACTCCATTCCCGATGGAGAGGTCTTGGCTCGGGACCGTGGGCATGGGTAGTGGTCCTGTTTTCCTCCAACTGACGGAGGGCCTCCATGTGTTGACGGTGAGCGTCCTCAACAGCCACCCTAGCAACTTCCATCTGCTGCATGACCAGCTACGACTGCTCAAGTGATGCCGCATGTCGCTGCATTGATGCTTCATGTTGTTGCATCATTGCAGTACTCTATTGTGTCAAAGCAGTAACCATCGCTTCTATCGCCCTGGCGATGTCTGGTGCATCGCCCTGAGAAGGCTGAGGGTTCCTACGCTGAGGTGCCATGTCACTGGCACACAGGAAAAACAAGAGTTAGACTTAGTTAGATGAGAGCTTAGCTAGCAACACACAAGCTACAACGGTAGCTAAGCAGGCACACTAGACCATAGATCCTAAGGAACGACCGCTCTGATATCATAAATATAACACCCCAATTAAAAAGAGTAAATTCAATTTAATAAGATAAGAGGGTACACAATACCCCAACCATGTTCATAACAAAAAGAGAGGAGGCACTACACTGCCTAACCTAATTAAAATGGATCAACAACAACACAAGTTTTTGTACAGAAAGATAAATCTAGATAATAAAACTTCTTCAGCTGAGGGCTTCATAGTGAGCCCCATACCCGTCCATAACCATCAAGCTGTAGCATCTCCATCGCCATTACCACTGCCATTAGTTCTCACATCTGCTCACATCAATAAAATTGATGATCATTGCAAAGGAGGAAGACCACACACACAACCATACAAACAAGCGAAAGGGTAAGCTAGTGCACAAAATTCATACATCATAATAATCATCATTCAATCATATAATCAAGCATAAATGACGAGAACCCACACATGATATACCAAACCCCTTCAAAGCTACAAGACTTAACTATCCGGATACGCATAATGAGGCACCACCACAAGACAGTGGAATTAAGTCCTAGCAGTGAGGCATCACCACGAGGCCTTCGCGAAATTACACCCTTACAAGAGGCACCACCACGTGGCCTACGTGGAATTACGTCCTGGCCTTGAGGCACCACCACGATACTCGCGTGGAATTACGTCCTTATGTTGAGGCACCACCATGAACTCTCACCACGAGGTTCATGGAATTAAGTCCAATAGGTGAGGCACCACCAGGGACTCCCATTAGGAAGGTCCATGGAATTACGTCCAACAGATGAGGTGCCACCAAGAGCGACTATTCGCGCAGAAAATATTGGGCGAGTCGCTGTTAGTCTCGCCTAGGCGAGGCATGCTCGCTTGGGCGAGAAAACCAGGCCCGTCACTGTTCACTCGTGAAAAACACAGAAACAGCACCAAATATCATACTTTTACTAATACCACGCAATCAAATCATGGGCATACTTCAAGCATATGATTCAAACTCAGAAAGCATACTAAAATTGTAAATAATTATAAACCCTAGCTTCCCTTACCTGGAAGAGCTAAGCGGAAAACCCCCAATACGCACACAGCGAGCACGACTGTTTTAAGGTGGCCAAAGAGGTGGGTGAAACCTGGCTTGAGCTAGCTTGGAGAAGGTTGACGGCAAAACCCTAGCAGAGCGTTGTAGCTACTCAAAGAGGCAAGGAGGCACTAATTTTGAAAGTGAGGGAAGTGAAAACGTTAGGGCAGATTGGGGTCTGTTTTTACTCCTTGGACCAGCCCTTAGGCCCATTAGGTTAAGGGCAGCCCTTAAAACATTAAAGCAGAAAACTGGGCCTTACAAAAAAAGTATTTCAATTAATCAAATTTTTCAAAGATAATAAAAATTGTTTTAACGTTGAAATAAAATTAAAATGAAATATCAAAGAGAATAAATAAAGAAGACAATTTTTTTATATTATTTATAAAATAAAGAATTTACCTTAATGAACACCTTATATTGAAAGTTTAAATATTTCTGTGTGAAAAAGTAGATAATAAATAAAAATACTAGAAATGATTAAAAATAATTACATATGAGATATAAAAATTATTTGATTTAGTGAGAGTGATAATATATCATTTAAATATAAGTACTGGAAAAGTATAATTAAAGGCGTGATAAGAGGTAAAATATATTTTATGAATATAGAATAAATCAAATTAAAAAAATTATATAAGAAGAAGAGAAAAATATTACTAATGGAAAAATATTTGCAATTAGGGTTAAATATGTTTTTGGTCCCTCAAGTTTCAGTGAAATTTGAAATTAGTCCCTCATCAAAATTTTTGACCAATTTAGTCATTCATCTCTCAAAATGCGTGAATTTAGTCCTTTTAACCAAATTTTGTAAAGTTTATCTAACGTTTCAAACGCATTTCATGATAGTATTTATATTATTTATATTATTTGATACATTTTTGCTTTAATGTTAACTTAAATACTATCATGAAATAGGCTTGCAAATGTTAGATAAATTTAACAAAATTTGGTTAAAATGACTAAATTCACGCATTTTGAAACATGAATGACTAAATTGGTATAAAATTTTGACATGGACTAATTCCAAAATTCACTGAAACTTGAGGGACAAAAACATATTTAACCCTTGCAACTATTGTTTTACTAATGGAAAACTGAGATTGAATGAAATTTAAAAGATACAAAACTAATTTTTTTTAACATAAAGAAAAGATCAAAATAAATCTAAATCAAAAAGGAAAAAATATTTTATTTTTTCATACATTCTCGTGTGCAGATATTTGAATTTGTTTTTTGGCTCCTATAGATAAATTGAAGCGGATGTTCCCAAAAGCAATATGAACATTTGAATCTCAATTCAACACTGCAGAGTGAAGCGAAAATGGAGCATCAATACCACCAAGCGACAGATGGGCTTTTGAACCTTTTCACAAAGGCCAATCACGATCTCTCTTCTGTTCACCATCGCCTCGAAAAGGAGTTTCTGCAGGTTTACCCTGACAATGTAAGCACAACGACCCATCTCGGTTTTCACAGTTTTCTGTGTACCCTCATTCATATTTCTTCAATTCCTTGCTAAATCCAATCATGGGCACCTCTAAGTTCGGACCTTTATGCTTAAAACTGTACTGGGCTTTGCAGGCTAACCCCATGCAGCTGGTTTCTAGAATCAAGAAGCTTCAGGATGATATAGCAACCTTGAAGGGGCAGTGCCATGAGCTTCTGGTTGCTAAGCAGGTACTTTATTATGAACTATTCTGCATTGTTTTGTCTTCTCGTGGGTTCTATAGATTTGAATTGCTGCAAGGTGTATTTGAGTGGTATTGATACCTAAGGTTTAGATTGCGGTTGCTGTTGCAATTGCGGTGACTCCAAAAATCTTGACATGTGGCTAAAATTGTGTGCTTATAAAGATGAAGAGCGCCTGTGTTTTGAATTTGATATGGTAGTTCACTTGTGCAGGATTTGATTGATCAGGCTCAGAGAATTCTGGTGGAGAACAGGAATTTGGTGCAGCGAATGCAACCATCCTTGGGCATCTTCTCCACCGGTGAAGATGATGCTGCATTCACTAACTTCAAACAGGTAATTGTGAAAATGTGTCTTTTTGTTTTAATTGGTTTTTTAAGTTGGTCCCCTCAATTTAAATGAATAAACCAATGAACTTATGTGGGAGAGAGTGAGGAAATTGGTGTGTATCTTTTTTAATTGATTTTTTTAAGTTAGTCTGTCAATGCTTTTATGCAGACAAATTAATAAAAATGTGAGCAACTGTGTATCATTTCCCTTTTACTTTTTTTGACGTTAACTTTTCAGTGTCTTTAAACAAGTAATGAAATTTCCTATACTGGATGTGCATTTTCTCATGAATTACTGAGAAGTGCATAATGGTTCATATGGACTCTGAAGAGGAGTTTTAGTTGTTCAAAGGATTCATCATCTGTGCTAGGTCTTTATTTCATAAAGGAATAAAATGTTATAGTTCAATAATGAAAGTGTAGTATCTTCCATCTGAAGGTATCAAAAAGGGGCATGATGGTAATTTATGAGGTATATCTTTGCTATTATCAATGGTTGCCTATTTTCCAAATGGTGTTTCTAGTGTTTACACCGTTTGCCAGCAAGCAACCAAGATAAATCAAATTTGGGGCTTTGCTTTTAATTTTACCCAAGCAAAGGTGTCCTTGGGTAGATTTCATGTTGCTTTGCCTACATAACCAAGTTTATTTTTGGTTGAGTTGGTGGAACGTGTGAACATAGAAAATGGAGGATTGAAGAAAACAATACATTCTCATTCTGTTTACTGTTTTCTTGCATTTCTGTTATACCATCCCGGTGTAAAGTGTTTTCATGCCAAATTTTGTATGTCATCACTTTTCACCTAGTGAGTCAAGCAGAAACTAAGAGCATTTGCAATATTCTTTTACACAATTTTAACCGATTATGCAGGTAATTGAAGAATGGACAGCTCAAGTAAGATCCAAAACAGGTTCGGAGTTTGAAAAATTTATTATATTGACAATTTTCCATATATTAAATTTAACAACATTATTTAATGGATATGTGTGTCATTGTTCTTGTAGTGACAAAATTTACCCGATGCCAATGTATTGGTTTGAATTAAATATATATTTTATTCAATATCTTTTAGTCTTTTGACTATTGAAAGAGGATACTTTGTTGTGGTCTGGATCAGTTCCACTATCTTAGAAGCGGGGACTGATGTGGTGAGGAAAGGGGAATGGAGTTGAATAGACATTAAATGTGAGGAGTGCAATGACTAAAAAGGGGGAAATTGAGCTTGGGTTAGAGTGTATTGTTGAGTCTCCAACTACCACTTCAGTCTCAAGTTTGTGAGATAGTTGTTTTTGATCCTTGCAAGGGACAGCTTGGGTTTTTTGTAGTAGAGCAACTGCATATAGCACTGGAGGTAGAGTGAGGGATTGAAGAAGAATATGGAATATTATTCTCAATAAATCGGACTAGGCACATCACATGAACACAATTGTCATGAGCTAGTTCATGCAGAAACTTAAGCTGTTACCTATTAACTGAAGTTCATGATTGGTTTTATACCTAACATTTTGTCACATGCACGGGCCCTTCAGACTTGCAGCATGGATAATGCTCAAACTCACTGTCCGTCGTGCCAAAATTCAACTTTTATATTTAGAAAAACAGGGGCAATGATGTCAAGAACTAATTCTCCCAAAAGCTTAAGCTATTAGGTGAAGTTTTTTTTTTTATTATTTGTAATCTAATAACAATAATGAACAAGGAGAGAAGTTATTTCTTCTTGTGAGTCCAGTAAGAGACCCCTCAAACCTCAATACAATCCCATTTCTTTCCTGATCTATACTCCTAAGTCATGGAGCTAGTTGTGTAGTTATAGATATGAGTGACCTTTTTATATTGCCTAAAGTTCCTATTTGTACCATCTGTACTAATATTATCATAGTTGAGATGTTAAGACAGTTATTACTGTTGTCATCTCACTTCTACTGACTCATTTTGTTGCACTTTTTAATGCCTCAATGTGAAAAAGTCACATGCCCACAATGATGCAGCTCTTATTAATTTCCCTGGAAGTTAAGTGAATTTAGGCTTAGCTCATCTCCTATAAAACTAGCTTGTAAGGTAAATTTTCCACTTACTATAATATGATTATATGCTGGTGGTATAATAGGTTCAATAAATCTGGCTAGAATAGGCTCTAGTATTATACTAGAAAGTGAGTTTAGGCTTAACTCCATCCTAGAAAATTGGCTAAAAAGGTGAGAATTACTTCAACTTAAATATTATATTTTTGTTCTATTTGTAGTCAACATGGAACTTTGGTTTTTCCCAAGAATTTGTTGCATTTAATTAACCAGTTTCGTTTATAAAAAGCCACCTAGACCTCAAGTTTGATGTTAGGAATCAGAAAAATCCCGCATTCAAAAGGGGTTTCCTCTTGTGGCATACTTCTGTCCAATCCCTCCTGCATCTGCCTTAGGTCAGTTGTTACTTGTGGGATCATTTGTGTAGAGAGGACTCTTCTGGTAGAGATTTTAGTGTTGAAAAGCCTTCTTTGAAAATCCTTTAGAAATGAAACACTGAATACTGGATGAACCAAGTTTCCTTATTTCGACAGTGTTTGCTGCTTGCACGAGCACAGTTCAGTAGAGCCAACTTTCCATCTTGTACCTCTTATCTCCTTTTGCAACAAGTCCTTTTTCCCCATTTGAGACTATTGTGGGCTTTCTCAAATGAATTTGTCAATAACCAATTAGAGAAAAAAATGAGAAGGAAAAAAATGAAATTAGCCCTCTACAAGTTATAATTAAATTGTTGAAAAGCATCTTTCAGAGAAGTTAATATGAAAAATCATCTGTAAGTTAGTATATGCTTAAGTTAATTTTAATTTATGAAATAAATTTAATTTTTTTACATATTTTTTTCTTCTGTAAGGACTTAGTGGAAACATGTATCCTGGTACCCTTTGTCTTGATTACTTGCGTAATTTATTTAGATTATGCCTCTGCCATTGGTGATGTGCCTAGAAAATAGCCAGGCAGTGGCTGTGGTTGGAAGTCTTATGATGCCTAATTAGGTGAAGAGTACATCAATGAAGGGATGGTTTGTTTCAGAGTTATGTCCACATTGACATTGTAGGGAAGGACTATCCAAGCATTTTGGACGGCTAATATCAAATCTGGTTTATCATACTGTACGATCTTAGATAATTACCATGCATGACACCGCAAGAATTCAGAAGTAGATAATATGATCTTAGGTAATTGCTGATAGAATTCTGGAAAAAATGAATTTCTGTGAATGTGTTGAATGCAGGGAAGGAGACACTTGATGCTGATTCTGGAGATATCAACAAACTGCTTTTCTCTGCTATAGTTCAAAGTAACTGATCTGCTATCACCAGGACAGTAATGTAGTATCCTTCTAGCTGGTTGCTTAAAATGTAAAGAAACAGAATGGAATTATGCAATGTTACTACTGAGTTAGGGTAGTGGAAGTAAATCATTAGTTGAATTGCATTATTCAAGATATATCTTATATGCAAACATTAAAGTAAAAAGAATATACAAGTTAAACATTTCACATATATTTGTGTTTAGAGATTTAGCTTGGGCCAAGAAGCTTAATCTTTGTAAAAAAAGTTAATTTAAATTCTGATAGCACTCTAAGATAGATGATCTGATTGTAGAAGTGACAGGGTCACTACATGTTGATTTATGCAGGTATGATGTGTTTGATTGAATTTGACTTGTTATGTTGAGTATTTTGGACAGTATAATTTATGATCAATTGGGTCTAATTGGTTCGATTAGAGAAAAAGGCAATCTAAGTCAACTTGATCAATTGATTTGTCCTTAGAGTATTCTGAATTATATAGACTCGCTGAATGAGACATTCTCAAGTTTGGGAGAATTCGTTTCTTTAAATAAACATAGCTTGTTAGACGAGCCTTTAAGTGAGGCTCACAGTGTTTTTGGATCGCTGTGTGAGTCAATCTCTCATTAAGTGAAATTTATTTTATTAAAAACCCTAAAGCTCATATAGGATTGGTCATTGGAAAAGTCAGGTTTCGCTGAACAAGTCTATTTTGTGAAAATTCCTAATACTTGGTCGTTGGACAAGCAACACTCTCACGGGGCAAAATTCATTTTGTGAAAATCTGAGAGCTTTAGTCATTAGACAAGTGGGTCTTAGAAATGAGAAATTAGATGTTTTCTAAATTTTTGAAAATTATGTTTTGTGTATTCTAAATTGGGATAGATGTTGAAGGAATGTTATGAACCGTGATGAAATGTGTATGAAACTTTTGAATAATATGAGATCTATATATGAAATGTGTATTTATTTGAATTGAGATGTGATATGTTGTATGATTTAAAAATATTTAGTTCTAAGGAGGAAATACTATGTTGAAAGGTTTTAGGTTCTGTATAGAAGATAATTTTGATACTACAAATATTGAACTCATGTAAAGAAAAATATTGGATGGTGAGAGTTGTTAAAAATTCTTGGTTTAATTACTCGTATAGTACCCAGTTTAGGGCTAGTGTGTCAATTAGGTATCCGGTTTTAAAAAAGTGTCAATTGTATCTCAATTTTTGAAAATTGCTTCAATTAGGTCCCTTTCAGACAGAGTTGACTAACGTCGTTAGTCACTGTGCCACGTGTTAATCTGTGGTTTTTTTGATTTTTTTTAAAATTTTTAAAATTTATTTTTAATTTTTTTTAATTTTTTTTAAAAAAATGAAAAATGCCACTTGTCAAGTCTTTGTGTGTGACACGTGACATTGTTAGTGTCACGTGGCATTACAGTGCCACGTGACATTGCAATGCCATGTGTCAATATCACCATCAGATGTCATTGTGTTGATTTCGATTTAGTTCCCATTTATATTTTTTCGTTTCAATTTAATGCCTACTTATATGTATTTGATTCAATTTTGACCTAATATTTTTTTGATAATTAAAATATTTTTTATAAAATTAAAAGTAATTAAGTATAAAAGTTTTACAAAAATTAAGTATTTGATATTTATATTAAAATTTAGTAGTAAAAGTCATTTTTAATAAAAAAAATTAGTATAACATTCATACCAATAGAAATTTTGATTTAAAATTAGTAAGAGATAATATTGTTCTATTTTGAAAAAAAAATTAACAAAACATGAGTACTTAATAAAAAAGTAATTAATAAAATAATATGTTAAAAATTCGTTTTTAATAAAAAATATTAGTATAATATTTATACAAATAATAAATTTGGTCTGAAATTGAGTGAAACATTATAAATATTAGTACTTAATTTTGTAAAAATATTTATACTTAATTATTTTTAATCTTATAAAAAATGGATTACAAAAATATTTTAATTATTAAAAAAAATTGGGACAAAATTGAATCAGA